>LFFM01000014.1_pt1 | contig 93945 bp, 84 predicted proteins | sample 643131 | NCBI WGS metagenome assembly LFFM01 (sample SAMN03777445, study PRJNA286221) | soda lake metagenome | biome: soda lake; feature: Kulunda steppe; material: water; isolation source: sample Tc-Br brine of Tanatar trona crystallizer | place: Russia: Kulunda steppe | collected 2011-07 | reverse complement strand
GTGATCACGAAAATCGAAGATTTTCGAACGACCTCGTTACGTGGGCGGACAGGCCGTGGTTCGAAAATCGAAGATTTTCGTCATCACGAAAGAGCGAGCTCTTTCGAACGACCTCCGAAGGACGGTTCGGAATCCGCTCCGTTCCGACCAATTCCTACTGTTAGATAGGTCGGCCTGTCAGTTAAACGTCACCGTGGGAAACTCACAGCGGGCATTTAGACGGTGGTCTGTGACCACAAGTGACGGCGCGTATCCACGCCGTGAACGGCGTGGTATTGCGCCTGTTCTGCTTATAACAGCGGATCCGATAGTCGGGTTGTATACCTCACCGTCGGGACGGTCGACCGCCGATTCAACTCGTGTCGTATTTGTAGGTCGCCTCGTCGGGGTCGATGCCGAAGTCCTCCGCGGTCTCCTCGGGTTCCGCGTTCGGATCGTCGTCCGCGGCGGATTTAAACCGCTCTCTGAGCCGATTCGGCATTCGGAACGCCTCTGTGTCGATCGCCATCGGGACCGCGTCGGGATCGATCCCGTCGCGTTTCGCCGCCAGCCGATCCGAGATCGCTTCGGGGAGTTCCGACTCCGGGACGGCTTCGAACCCGAACTGCGCGAGGTACTCGTGGGCGCCGGTGAGCGAGTAGACGCGCTCGTGACCGTCGGCGTCGGCCCCGTCGATCAGGCGTTCGACGACGTGGGCGCCGACGCCTTGGTTTTGCCACCCGTCCAACACGCCGATGCTGGTCAACTCACAGATCTCGCCGTCGTCGGTCTTGTGGAGTCGGATCCGGCCGAAGCCGGCGCGGGCGTTCGACGTCTCGTCGACGGCGATGACGTAATCGCGGGACCGAAACGCCGTTTCGTCCAGGTTCATCGCCTCGATGTGTTCCAAAAGCCAGGCCTCATCGCGGTTCTTCGCATCCCGGACGTACATGAAAGCGTCTACGTGACGGCGGTCCTAAACCGTTCCCCCTCGGGATGGTCGGAGGGCTCAACCGGAGCGGACGTGCTCGTCGAGGAACTCGACGATCGCCGAGTATGCTTCGATCCGGTTCTCGCGCTTCGAGATCCCGTGGCCCTCGTCATTGAATATGAGCGTTCGGACGGGGACACCCGCCGCCGCGGCGGCCTCGGCGATCTGTTCGGCCTCGCCGACCGGGACACGGGGATCGTTCGCGCCGTGGAGAACGAAAAGCGGCGCCTCGATCCGGTCGGCGGTGTTGATCGGTGAGATGGATTCGAGGAACGCCCGGTCGTCCTCAAGGGAGCCGTACTCCGCCTCCCTGAGCTCGCGCCGCCACGAACCGGTGTTTTCGAGGAACGTCACGAAGTTGGCAATGCCGACGATGTCGACGCCCGCGGCCCACCGCTCGGGGTACTCCGTCAACGCGGCGAGCGTCATGAACCCGCCGTATGAGCCGCCCTTCGCGATCAGCCGGTCGCCGTCGACCTCCGGGCGCCCGGCGAGCCACGCGGCGGCGGCTTCGATGTCTGCGACCGAATCCATCCGCTTTTCGACATCGTCGAGGGCCGCGTACGACCGGCCGTAGCCGGTCGATCCCCGGACGTTCGGCTCGAAGACGGCGTAGCCGTGGGCGAGAAAGTACTGTTTGACTGCGGAAAACGACGGCCGCCGCTGGCTCTCGGGGCCGCCGTGGATGTCGACGATGGTTGGCGCGCCGCCCTCGGGAACCGACTCGGGGACCGAGAGGTAGCCGGGGATCCCCCGCCCGTCGAACGTCTCGTATCGGAGGAGATCCGACTCGACGAAGGTCGATTCGGGGATGCCCGCGGTCGGGGCGTGCGTCCAGCGTTCGGTCGCCCCGGTTTCGGTGTCGACGACGTAGACGTTCGCGTTCGTCGTATCGGTCGTGACAGTTACCGCAAACCGTTTTGCCCCGTCGTCGAATGAGACGCCCCCGGCGATCCCCCGGGGGAGGTCGGGTTCCGGGCGACGATCGATCTCCGTCGGACCGACGAGGTCGCCGACGGTCAACTCGGTGTATCCGTCGACGTTTCGCGAGTAGACGATCCGCCCGGTCTCGTCGTCGATCGCGACACCGTCGACGTTCCACTCGCCGCCGTCGACCACCGTCGAGACTGTCCCGTCGGCCGCGTCGAGGCGAACGAGCGACAGCGTGTCACCGCCGCGGTCGCTACAGCAGTAGATTCCCTCGCCGTTGGGTCCCCACGAGAGGCTCCGAAACCGAACGTCCTCCTCATCGCCGTCAGTGAGCTGACGGAGGGCTCCGGAGTCGATATCGAGGACGTACACGTCGGTATCGAAGTTCGATCGGGCCTCCTGGACCAGGAGCTGCGAGTCGTCCAGGCTCCAGCCCCCAACCGACAGCCAACCGTCGCCCTCGAGGATTCGTTCTGCGTCCGCGTCGGGATCACGGCCTCGGACGTAGACGTCGAAGACCGGCTCCTCGCGACGGTTCGAGGCGAACGCAACGGACTCGCCGTCGTGACTCCACCCGCCCCAACGGTGCTTCGCGTCGGCGTCCGTCAACCGCCGTATCCGCCCGGCGTCGTCGATCGAAAACAGCGCCTGGCGTTCGTTACCGCCCTCGTCCATGCCGAACACCGTCTCGGGGCGTTCCGGCGACGGCGACGCGAACGTGATCCGCTCGTCGGAGAAGGTCCGCTGGGTCGGCCATCCGCCGGGTTCGTCGATCGTCCACAGCTGCGGTGTCCCGGTCGTGTCCATCCGAAACGAAAGCGTTCCGTCGGCCCGAAACGCCGCCCCGAACGCGCTCCGGACGTTCAGATAGCGCTCGATATCGTACTCGTACACGGCCGTCGGTTCGGGCGCTGCGATCTTATAATGTGTTCACTCACCGCGGTCGCTCCGAGGCACGGTGATCGTAACCGCCGCCCCCCGCGGGTCGGTGTCGCTGACATCGATCGAGCCGCTCGATCGCTTGACGATCCAATACACCAACCAGAGTCCGAGCCCACTCCCGTGATAGAGGTCGTCGATCGCGAGGCCGGTCTCCAACACGTCCCGATCCATGTCGGGGATCCCGGGACCGTCGTCGACGACGCTGACGGCGACCGTCTCCGCGGCCGTTTCGACCCGGATCTCGACCGACGGCGTCGCCCGATCGCTGTGTTCGATCGCGTTTCGGAGTAGTTCCTCGACGGCGACCCTGAATTTGGTGCTCACGTCGGCGACCGCATGCGTCGGCAGCTCCGTCCCGACCACCGCCTCGGTGGCGAACTCCCCGACGAGCGACCGGATCGAAGCGGCGACGTCGATCGGCTGTGTCTCCGGTTCCGAGCTCAGGAGATCCGTGATCGCGCGGGATTTCTCCCCGGTCGACATCAGCTTCTCGGTGTACTCGATGATCTCCTCGATGATCGGCTCCGCCCCCGACGCTTCCGACTTCGCCTGATTCGCCAACCCCCGAACGACCATCAGGTCGTTTCGGAGATTGTGCCGGAGGATGTTGTCCATCACCCGCAGCTGTCTCGTGCGTTCCTCGAGTCCCGTCACGTCCCGGCAGATGGCGATCGTCCCCGAGAGCTCACCGTCGTCGTCGTAGTAGGGATACCGGTTAGTGCTGAACACCGCGTCCCGGTCGGAGTGTTCGAACTCGGGCGAGACGGAGTATTTGACCGGCGACTCGGTCTCGATGACTTCCCGCTTTTTTTGATCGATCGCCTCCGCGGTAGCCGCGTCCATAAACCTCGTTTCACCGTCGCCGAGCAGTTCGGACTCCGAGAGCCCGGCGAAATCGACAAGCGCCTCGTTGACGAGTTCGAATCCACCCGATGTGTTCTGCAGCATGATCGGGTCGTCGAGTCGCTGGACGATGTCGCGGTGACGTTTGAGCCGGTCGCGCAGCGATTTGCGTTCCGTAATATCCGTCTGAACTGCGACGTAGGCGGTGACTTCGCCGCCGTCGGTGATCGGTGCGATCGTCTGATAGGCCGTGTACTGTGTCCCGTCTTTTCGGCGATCGACGATCTCGCTCATCCACGTGTCGCCGGCGGTGATCGTCGCCCACATCTCCTCGTAGTACGACGACGACATAGCCCCCGACTGCAGGACGTTCGGCGTCTCCCCGATCACCTCCGTTCGGTCGTAGCCGGTGATCTCCTCGAATGCGGGGTTCGCGTACTCGATTATCCCCTCGGGATCGGTCACGAAGATGGCGTGACCCGACGCCTCAACCGCTTCCCGGAACCGACGGAGCCGTTCGGCCTGTGCCTGCAACTTGAGGGACTGGTCCCGGAGCCGAAGCAGCGACTCGACCCGCCACTCGAGTTCGGCCTGCCGGATCGGGAGGGAAACGATCTCATCGACCGGCGAAACCAACACGTTGTCCGCGACCTCGCCGTAGCCGGTTCTGAAAAGCTCCGTATCGCGTTCGGGCAACAACAGAAGGACCGGCAACAGCACCGGCTCTATCTCGGCCTTGAGGTCGGCGAGGGCGTCGCCGTACCGCATGAGCCCGTCCGTGTCGGTAATACAGAGGTCGGCATCGACCGCGTCGGCGGGCTGGCCGGCGTCGGCGAGAGCGTACGAACTGTGGTCGCTAATCCACTGCTTGAGGACGTCCTCGTTGCCGTCGCCGGCGACGAGCGGATGGATGCTGGCCGGATCCTCAGCCATCGGCCGGTTCACTCCGACGTGGGGTGGCGGCCGACCAAACCCCGATCCGGTCGGCGCCAATGTCGTCGTAACGCGGCTGACCGTTGGTCCGCAGCCCGTGTTCAGCAGCTTTGGCGGCGCGTCCCCGCCGTTGTCCGGTCGGTACCATTGATCCGATCTACTCGGCGGCCGCACATCAGTAACACGATCCGTTCACGTGCCGGCCGGGAGTGGCGGAGGCGGGACACCGACGGCGCGTGCGGTCGGTCAGCGGGACGGATCGTGGCGGTTCCGAGCCATTTTTGACACCGGCCGCCGTCGCCGGTCGTATGCGAATCGCGGTCGTCCTCAGGGATCCACCCCCACAGTCCGAGCGCGCCGGGGCCCTCCGACTCCGACGCCTCGCCGCGACGCTCGACGACCGCGGTCACGAGGTCACGATCTACTGCCACCCGTGGTGGGGGCGGGCCGGCAGACGGATCGATATCAACGGCATCGACCACGAGGGCGTCTCGTTCGAACATTCGGCGATGTACTACAGCCGGCTCCCCGGGCTGCTCGCTCGCCGCGATCCCGACATCGTCGTCGCCTCGGCGTCCCCGCCGGGGGCCGTCGTGTCGGCGTGGCTCGGCGCGCGGTTGGCTCGGGTGCCGCTGTTCTGTGACTGGTATGGCGACGAACCGGAGGGGGCGGACTCGCGGTGGCTCCGATCGGCCGCCAGCCTGCCGACGCAGGTCGTCACCCCCTCGGAACTACAGCGGACTCGCGTTAGGGAACTCGGAGGGACCGAAGCGAACACGACCGTTGTGCCCGGTGGCATCGATTTCTCGAAGATCGCTGCGACCGACCCGGCCGAACGTGTCGACGTCGCCTATGCGGCCCGCCTCGACGACGACTCCAACCTCGAGGATCTCCTCCTCGCTCTCGCCGAACTCCGGGACCGTGACGGGTGGCGTGCGACGGTGATCGGCGACGGGCCGGAACGGGTAGCCTTCGAGACCCAGGCCAGAGACCTCCGGATCGCCGATCGGGTGACGTTCGTCGGCGAGGCGGACCGCGAGAAACGGATCGGCATCTACCGCGGCGCGCACACGTTCGTCCAGACGGCCCGTCGACAGACGTTCGCCGAGGAGTTGTTGTGGGCGCTCGCGGCCGGATGCGTCGGTATCGTCGAGATTCAGGGCGACTCGAGCGCGCACGAACTCGTCGAGCGCCGCGACCGTGGGCTTCGGGTGACGGACATGGAGGCGTTGGACGAGGCGATCGAGTCCGCCTGGGAGTTCGGCTACCGCGACATCGACACGGCGTTCCAGGGGTTCGACCACGCCGCAGTCACGGGCGCGTACGTCGAACTGTTCCGGGAGTTCGGCGTCGGCGCGCGGTGATCACCCATCGAACCGATCCGGATCCGCCGCGGCGGCGGCCGTCCGCACCGCCGCCACGTTCTCGGCCACGTCGTGGACTCTGAGGATATCGGCCCCGCGTTCGGTCGCCAGCGCGCTCGCGGCGACCGTGGCGGCGAGTCGATCCTCGGCGCCCCCGTCGTCGACCAGCCCGAACATCGACTTCCGAGAGTGGCCGACCAACACCGGGCAGCCGAGCGAGCGGAACTCCTCGAGGCGGCCGAGTAGCTCGAAGCTCTCGGCCGCCGACTTGCCGAAGCCGAGCCCGGGATCGACGATGATCCGCGAACGATCCAGCCCCGCTTTCTCGGCGAGCAGCACCCGCTCTTCGAGCGCGTCGATCGTATCGGAGACCACGTCGTCGTATGCGATGTCCGCGTCGGGGTCGACCGGCGTGTTGATCGAATGCATTACGATGACCGGGACGTCGTAGTCGGCCGCCACGAGCCGCATCTCGGGATCTTCGAGCCCCGACACGTCGTTGAGGATGTCCGCACCGGCATCGAGGGCGGCGCGAGCGACGGGCGCCTTCCGCGTGTCGACGGAGACCGCGGCGTCGGTGTCGGAGAGCGCCTCGACCACGGGGACGACCCGGTCGATCTCCGCCTCGACCGGGACCGGGTCGGCGTTCGGGCGCGTCGACTCGCCGCCGACGTCGACGATTCCGGCGCCGGCCTCGACCAACCGTTCGGCCTGCTCGACGGCGTCCGCGACCGCCTCGTACCGGCCGCCGTCGTAGAACGAGTCGGGCGTCACGTTGAGAATGCCCATCACCGTCGTGCCGTCGCTCCAGGGGAGGTCGTCCGCGGCGGAACCGGGCGTTCGGGCGTCGGGGTCGAGTTCGCGCTCCAGCCCGTCGACCACCTGTGAGAACCCCCCTCGGTCGGTGAGCGCCTCACACAGCCGGTCGAACTGCGAGCGCGTCCCCGAAAGGACGGCCTCGACCAGCTCGTGCGACTGCGCCTCGAGGGCCGAGACGGCACACTGGCCACCGACAGCCCGGAGTTCGCGCTCGATGCGGTCGGCCTGTCGGGGCCCAACCCGAGCGGTGAGGACGGCGTGGACGCCGTCCTGGCGCACCCGTTCGACCTCCGTCGCCGCGACGTCGGCGCCCCGGAGGCGATCGGCCGCGGTTTCGGCGTCGGGGACGGCGTGGGTCACCGCCGAGCGCTTCCAGCGTCGGCGGGCTTCGGCGACGAGGAAAAGCGATCCACAGACCAGTACGCAGTCGCCGGGTCCGGTGGCGGAAAGGGCAGACTCGACAGCATCGGAGACGCGTTCGGCCGTTTCGACCTGTCCGAATCGATCCTCGTCGGCGAGGACGGCCGCGATCGAGTCGGGAGTTTCGGCCCGTTCGAGCGAGGGCCGGCAGGCGTACACCGCGTCGGCGGCCGGGAGTTCGGCGGCCATTCCGCCGATGTCCTTGTCGGACATGGCGCCGAAGACGAGGTGGAGTTCGTCGTACTCGAACGTCGAAAGCGTCGCTGCGACACCGGCGCAGGCCCCCGGATTGTGCGCGCCGTCCAGAACGGTAAGCGGGGCCCGGTTCATCACCTCGAAGCGTCCCGGCCAGTGGGCGTTTCTGAGCCCCCGTTCGATGTCGACGGCGTTCACGTCGCCGAGTTGCCCCGAAAGGGTGGCGGCGACTCCGGCGTTTCGACACTGGTGGGTCCCCAAAAGCGGGAGCATCGTCTCGACCGCCCACCCGTCGCCGGCGATCGTGGCGGACTGCTCGATACCGGTTCGGCCGTCAGTTGTGACGGTGACGTCGGCGGATTCTTCCTCGGAGCCGACCCGGACAGTGTCGGCCGCAACTCCGGCGATCGCCTCGAACCCCTCGTCGGCGGCGGCCGTCACTAGGGGACGGTCGGCGGGAGCGATCGTAGCCTTGTCGCGTGCGATCTCCTCGATCGTGTCGCCCAGCAGATCGGCGTGTTCGAGGGTCACGTTCGTGACCGCGGCGGCGTCCGGCGAGAGCGCGCTCGTCGCGTCGTGTTTGCCGCCGATCCCCACCTCCAGAACGGCAACGTCGACGCCTTCGCGGGCGAACGTCCAAACAGCGAGTCCGGTCATCGCCTCGAAGAACGTCGGCGGCGCGCCGTCGACAGTCCGGGCGCGGACGTACGGTTCGATCTCTTGGACGTATGCCCCGATGGCCGCCTTCGTGACGGGGCGGCCGTTGATCCGGACTCGTTCGCGGAGGTCATCGAGGTGCGGAGAGGTGTATAGCCCGACGTCGTAGCCCGCTTCGCGAAGAACGGATTCCACCATCCGGGCGGTGCTACCTTTTCCGTTCGACCCCCCGATCTGAACGATTCTGAGGCCCTCACCCGGTCGATCGAGGTGTTCGAGCAGCCGCCGGGTCGGGGTTACGCCCTTCCGGGGCGGATACCGGCGGAGGTCGAACAGATAGTTCGCCGCCTCGTGGTACTCCATACTACTCACAGGACTGCGATCGGTTTATCGTTTTTTGCTTCGGCGCGATCGTGCGGCAAGTGGCAGTCGGCCGGGAGGGATCGGTCGTTGCTTCCTCGCTGAAGTGTAGGATAATTTTTTATTTTGCGGTCTTAACAGAAATATAGTGTGTTATCCGGGCGTTCCACTCCTACCGTATCGGAGCGCTCTCTCGGCTACCCGGGGACGGGATCCGCTACATTCAACGATATAATTGTTTTGAGAATTTCGCCGAAGGAGTAGGTCGACACCCGGAACTGACGTGGGATGCTCTTTCCGGGGACGAAACTCGTGAGATCCGATTATCAGTTCGGTTCGATTTTCGCTGAGCGCGTGTTCGTTTCCGGAGGAAGGTCGGGACAGCCGGACGACAATCGGTTATATCCCGATCGGGGACGTAGGGACCCGCTCGGGTGACGCGTTCGGACATTATTATAAGAATATTGTAGTGTATAGCAAACAAACAAATCCGACTCTCATGGGGCGAAGTGATACACGCTAGTTACCGGATCGCCGTGCGAATGCGACTTACGCCCGCCGGGTCCGAAGGTTCTTTCGGAGTTTCCTAACAGGATTATTTGTGTTATGGCGGGTTCCGAACGGCCGTCCACCTCAGTCACACGAGTGCGTCCTTCCCGATTCAAATGCTGATTGGGACACAACGCCGTGTTTCGCGGGATTGTTTCGGCTCAGTCGAATTCAGTGCGATCGGTACCGTGGACCGTCGGGTCACTCACGCCGTGCTCGACGCCGAACGGTTGGGTCCCGTCGCTACACGCCGGTAGTCGGTCGGAAATGAAGGACAACTCGCCGGTGAAACGTCGGATAGTGCGTTGAGTTGCGGGTGAATACCGGGTGTCAACACCGGACCGCCGAGCCACGTCCCGGTACCGTATCGCCCCGATTCGGTGCGGAAATCTCGGCCAGTCCGGACACAATTTCGACTTGCCCGAAAGCATTAATTAGCACCCGGCTGATGTCCCGCCAATGCCCGACTCCCCGAACCGGTCCGTCTCCCGCGCCTTTCGCATCGTCGATGCCCTCTCGCGAAACGACGGCATGGGCGTCTCCGAGCTCGCAACCGAGGTCGATCTGCCCGTCAGTACGGTCCACGACTACCTGCGGACGCTGCGGTCGACGGGGCACGTCCGCAAGGCGGGGACCGAGTACCGAACGTCGACGCGGTTTCTGGAGATCGGCCACCGCGACCGCAGACGCCGCGAAATCTACACCGCCGCCGAGGAGGAACTGCCGACGGCAGCCGAGGAGACCGGCGAGCAAGCGACGCTGATCGTCGAGGAGGACGGCGACGGCGTGCTGTTGGCGGTCGCCGAGGGCGAAAGCGCCGTCGACCTTCCGGCGTACCCGGGCGCGCGCGTGCCGCTGTACGCCAACGCGGGCGGAAAAGCGATCCTCGCACACGTCACTCCCGGGCGGCTCGAAACGCTGTTGGACGAGCAGGCGTTCGATCCGATCACGAAGCGGACCGTGACGGACCGGGAGACGCTGTTGGAGGAAGTTCAAACCGTCCGCGAACGGGGGTACGCCGTCGACCGCGGCGAGCGAATTGCGGGGTTCATTTGCATCGCCGTGCCGGTGTTGGATCGCAACGACACCGTCCGAGGGGCGATCTGTGTCTGCGGCCCGGAAAGCCGAATGACCGAGGAACGCCGGGAGGCGGTGCTGTCGACGATCCGGCGGGTGGCGAACATCACGCAGGTGAACATGGATTACGTGTAGGGGCGTTGTCACCCCGAATCCCCTGTCGACCCACACGAATTATAGTCGTGGGCAACGATACGGCACGTATGACCGCGAGCGAACGGGAACTCATCAAGGAGACGGTTGCCGACTTCGTCGAACGGGAGATCCGACCGGCGGCCGCCGAGGCCGACGAGACGCAGACGTTCCCCGAGGACGTCTGGGACGGGTTGGCGGAACTCGACTTGACCGGCCTCACCGTGTCGGAGGAGTACGGCGGTTTCGATGCCGACCAAGTGACCTACAGCGTCATCAACGAGGAACTGGCGAGGGGCGACCTTTCGGTCGCGACGGCGCTGTCGGTCCACTGTCTGGCGACCGCCTGCATCGAGCGGTTCGGCACCGACGAGCACAAATCCGAATGGCTCCCGGAGATGGTGAACGGGCGGCCCGTCGGCGCCTTCGCGCTCTCGGAACCCGACGCCGGGTCGAACCCCAGGGAGATGACGACGGAGGCCCGACGGGAGGGCGACGAGTACGTCATAAACGGCAAGAAACAGTGGATCACCAACGGGAAGCGCGCGGGCGTGATCGTCCTCTTCGCGAAGACGGACCGCGACGACCCCGACTCGATCACGCAGTTTCTCGTTCCGAAAGGGACCGACGGCCTCGAGGTCGGAAAAAAGGAGGACAAACTCGGGTTGCGCGCCAGCGACACGACATCGCTGCGCTTCGACGGCGCGCGGATCCCCGAGGAGAACCGACTCACAGAGGTCGGATCGGGGCTCAAAGCGGCCTTTTCGATCCTGACGGGCGGCCGGATCGCCATCGCGAGCCAAGCGGTCGGCGTCGCCGAGGCCGCCCTCCGGGACGCGATCGAGTACGCCGACGAACGCGAGCAGTTCGGCAAGCCGATCGCCGACCATCAGGCGATCTCACACAAACTCGCGGACATGGCGACGGACGTCCGCGCCGCCAGGCTGTTGACGCGGGACGCGGCGGAAAAAAACGAGGACGGGGTTGATCCGATGGCGGCCAGCATGGCAAAGTACTTCGCGAGCGAGACGGCCGTCGACGTCGCGAACGAGGCCGTCCAGGTCCACGGGGGCTACGGCTACACGAAGGATTTCGACGTCGAGCGGTACTACCGGGACGCGAAGATCACGACGATCTACGAGGGCACCTCCGAGATTCAAAAGGAGATCATCTCCAGACACCTCTGAAGCTGACCGGAGAACTCGACCGAGCGGTCAGTCGTACTCGTAGAACCCTTCGCCCGTCTTCTTGCCGAGATCGCCCGCCTCGACCTTCCGTTTGAGGAGGTACGCCGGCGTGTACCGGTCGCCCAACTCCTCGTGGAGCGTCTCGCTCGCGTGCAGACAGATGTCGAGGCCGATGTGGTCGGCCAACTCGAGGGGACCCATCGGGACGTTTGTTCCGAGTTTCATCCCGCTGTCGATGTCCTCTTTCGTCGCGACACCCTCGTCGAAGGCGCGGATCCCCTCGTTGATCCACGGCATCAGGATCCGGTTGGTGACAAAGCCCGGTTTGTCGTCGGACTCCCACGTCTCCTTGCCGAGGTCCTCGGCGAAAGCGTGGGCGAACCCGAGAACATCGGGACGGGTCTTTTCACCGCGGACGACCTCGACGCCTTTCATTACCGGGACCGGGTTCATGAAGTGGAGACCGACGACGGACTCCGGACGGTCGGTCGCGGCCGCGATCGTCGTGATCGATAGCGTCGAGGTGTTCGTCGCCAACACGGCGTCGTCGTTGACGATCCCGTCGAGGTCGCCGAAGATGTCGCGTTTGATATCGATCTCCTCTAGTGCGGCCTCGACGATCACGTCACAGTCGGCGAGATCTTCGAGATCGGTCGTCCCCTCGATCCGGTCCTCGGCGGTTTCGGCTTGCGATTCGGTGAGCGTCCCGCTTTCGACCTGTCGGCCGAGGCTGTCGGCGATCGTCTCGAAGCCGCGCTCGACGTACTCGGTCTCGATATCCCGCATCGTCACGTCGTACCCCGACGTGGCGGCCACCTGTGCGATTCCGCTTCCCATCGTTCCCGCACCCACGACGCCGATTCGCTCGACGGTGTCGATGTTCCGTGTCATACCCGGTGTTCGGCGAGTTTTCGATTAAACATTGTGGTACCCGTTCCGGAAAATGTCCGTTAAATTGTATATACAGCAATGCTTTTGCGGATCCCCGTCGTGGCTTACAGCAATGTTCGGAAACGACGATCTAGAAAAGATCCGCGAGGACAGAGCCGACTGGGAGGAAGAGACGCTAGAGCCGTTCTTGGAGGCCGGCGAACGGAAAGAGCGGTTTGCGACCGTCTCGAACCACGAGGTCGACCGGCTGTACACCCCCGAAGACGTCGCGGACATGGATTTCGACGAGGATCTCGGATTCCCCGGCGAGGAACCGTACACCCGGGGACCGTACCCGACGATGTACCGCGGGCGGACGTGGACGATGCGGCAGTTCGCCGGGTTCGGGACCGCCGAGGAGACCAACGAACGGTTCCACTACCTCATCGACGAGGGCCAAACCGGGCTCTCGACCGCCTTCGACATGCCGAGTCTCATGGGGATCGACTCCGATCACCCGATGAGCGAAGGCGAGGTCGGCAAGGAGGGCGTCGCCGTCGACACGCTCCGGGACATGGAGATACTGTTCGACGGGATCGACATCGGCGAGGTCTCGACGTCCTTTACGATCAACCCGAGCGCGCCCGTCATCTACGCGATGTACATCGCGTTGGCCGACGAGAAGGGGATCCCCCGCGATCAGATCCGTGGAACCCTCCAAAACGACATGCTCAAGGAGTTCATCGCCCAAAAAGAGTGGGTGATTCCGCCGGAGCCATCCCTCGACGTGGTCACGGACACGATCGAGTTCGCCGTCGAGGAAACCCCGAAGTTCCACCCCGTCTCCATCTCCGGGTACCACATCCGCGAAGCCGGATCGACGGCCGCCCAGGAGGCCGCGTTCACGCTCGCGGACGGGTTCGCCTACGTGGAGGACTGTCTGGACCGTGGGATCGAGGTCGACGAGTTCGCGCCGCTTCTCTCCTTCTTTTTTAACTCCCACAACTCCATCTTCGAGGAAATCGCGAAGTTCCGGGCCTGCCGTCGGATTTATGCGCGTGTGATGGACGATTGGTACGGAGCCGACGCCGAGGCCTCGAAACGGCTGAAGTTCCACACCCAGACCGCCGGCCAGTCGCTCACCGCCCAACAGCCGCTCAACAACATCGTCCGGGTCACGATCCAGGCGCTCGCCGCGGTGTTGGGCGGCACCCAGAGCCTCCACACCAACAGCTACGACGAAGCGCTCGCGCTGCCGAGCGAGGAGGCCGTCAGGGTGGCGCTGCGAACCCAACAGATCATCGCCGATGAGTCCGGCGCGGCCGACATCGTCGACCCGATGGGCGGTTCCTTCGCCATCGAGAAACTCACCAACGAGATGGAAGAGGAGATCATGGGCTACATCGAGGAGATCAAGGAGATGGGCGATGGGTCGGTGCGCGACGGCGTCCTGAAAGGGATCCCGGACGGCTACTTCCACCGGGAAATCCAGGAGTCCGCCTACGAGTATCAAAAACGGGTCGACAGCGGACAGGAGACCGTCGTCGGCGTGAACAAGTACGAGATCGAGGAGGACACCGACCCCGACCTCCTCCACGTCGACCCCGAGACCCGGGACCGGCAGATGGCCCGGCTCGAATCGGTCAAGGAGGACCGTGACGACGACGAAGTCGAGGCGTGTCTCGACGCGATCGAGGAGGCCATCGAGAACGACGAGAACGTCATGCCGCCGATCGTCGACGCCGTGAAGGCGTACGCGACGATGGGTGAGATCATGGCCGTCTTCGAGGACCACTACGGCGCGTACCAGGAGACGCTCGTTACGGTCTGAGCGTCCGACACGACTCGGGACGCACCGGTGTTTCCCCACGACAATCCGCGTCAGTCGGTTGCCGTCCCCTGCCGCCCACAGGCGGAGGAATCCAGACCGTAGTCGGAATACTGGCGTTTGTAGCGCCACGTCCGTCTGCGGTTTGAACCCACAGGGAGGTCCCCGGGGGGCCGGCGCTGTGCCGGCAAGTTCGTACTCCCGTGCCCATCCGGACTGGCGGAAGCCTCGGGAGTATGTAGGCTACCGACGGGACTGATGTTCTTCACCGCTTTTACACGCACTCGAGGAGAGCGGGTAACGATCGGTCCCGATGAGATTTATATACGTAGTCAACGCTGTGTCGCAGTCATTCCACACTGTGACACATACCGCGTGTGGAAACTTTATTTTAGTTTGTATACAACCCTACACGTAGGAGTGTAATTATTCCGAACAGACTCCCCGATTTCAGTCGGGATCAAAGAACCATACGGGCTCCCGATTTTTGTACGATTGACCGGCGTTCATATCTTATATATTTTATTTTAATATTTAATACATGTTTCTCGCGCCCGAATATCGTATCAGAACTCTGCGCATGGATACCGAAGCGTTTGAATTAGTCGTGGTTTTTACTTATTGACAAAATATAAACTATTTGCAAGTATCCGCACATCCGCGGGGAACGGACACTGGCGCGGGTGATGAGAGCCGCAGGGCCGTACCGCATTTTTACCGGAGGGATTTCCGAACGTCTCGGGGTCGGCGTCGAGACGATATCGATCGGGACGTAGCTCGAGCGAGTGGAGTACCTCTCGGTCCACGCGCCGTTGTTCAAGGAAACCCGACACGTGTTTTCCAGCGAGGAGTTCGAACGTCTCCGGGGGGTGTCGCACGCGGCGTCGCCGCCGTGCTGTGGGATGAACCCCCGGCAAACGCGATCGATCCGGAGACGCCGTGGAAGTGAGCCGGGAAAACAGTCCGGACCGACTGACCCCGGGCTAGTCGTCGACTCGGGCTTGCCCGCCGGACATCATCTCGAGAACCTGCATCACGCCCGAGTTGTCGTCTCGCTCCATCCCGTTTTGGACCATCGTTTTGTAGAGTTCGTGGGCCAGAGCGGTCTGGGGCATCGGCGAGCCGAACGCCTCACCGGCGTCCGTGGCGATCCGGAGGTCCTTATATTGGTACTGGGCGAAGAACCCGGGGTCGAAATCCCCGCGGATCATGTTCGGTGCGCGGTTGTCGAGCGTCCAACAGCCCGCCGCGCCGCCGCTGATAGCGTCGACGACCGCCTCAAGGTCAGCACCCGCGTTGTCGGCGAACACCAAGGCCTCGCTGACACCGACCATCTGGGCGGCGACGACGATCTGGTTGCACGCTTTCGTCGTCTGTCCGGCACCGCTGGGACCGCAGTGTGTGATCGTCTCCCCCATGACGTCGAGCACGTCCATCTGCTCGTCGAGTGCCGACTCGTCGCCACCGACCATGATCGAGAGCGTCCCCTCGATCGCGCCGACATCGCCGCCCGAGATGGGCGCATCGAGCATCGTGACTCCTTCGTCGGCGAGTCTGTCGGCGACGGATTCCGCGACGGTCGGCGAGATCGTCGAGTGGTCGACGACGGTCATCCCCTCGCTCAGGCCGTCGATGACGGGGTCCGATTCCTCGCCCGTGCCCAATACGACGTTCTCGACGTCCGGTGAATCGGGGAGACAGAGGAGGACGACGTCGCTTTGCTCGGCGACACCGGCCGGTGACCCGCCGTCCTCACCGCCGTAGCCGACGAGTTCCTCGGTCGGTTCCTCCGAGCGGTTGTACCCGACGACCTGATACTCCGCGTCGACGAGGTTTTTCGCCATCGGGAGTCCCATGATTCCGAGCCCAACGAAGCCGATCGTTTTTGTTGGCATAGTGCTTTATTGCGTCCGAACCCCGTATAAATCTGTGCCCGAGACGGCAGTCCGGCGCGGGGACACGGGCCGGCCGTCGCTGGACGAAACGGAAACAGCCGGGTGGGTTCAGAACGGGAACAGCGACTCGGCGTCCGGGTCGCGTTCGATGAGTTCGATCTCGTGACCGTCCGGCGTCTCGGTGAACGCGTACATATCGTCACACGACTCAGGATCGCGGTACTCCGAAGCGCCCCGGAGCATCAACCGATCCCAGTCCTCTTGGAGGTCGTCGACCCGGACGCAGACGTGTCCCCAACCGTCGGATTGGGTGTAGCTCCGACCGTCGTAGTTGTACGTCAACTCGATGCTCATCGCCTCCTTGTGGGCGTTCGTCGGTTCGACAAAATAGTTGGCAAACGTGTCGGACTCCCAGCGCCCGACCTCCGTGTAATCGAACTTCCGGACCCAGTAGCCGAGGGCTACGTCTGCATCCTCGACCCTGATCATCGTGTGATCGAGGCTCCACCGTGACCCCTCCTCGCGCGAGACGAGTTCGATCTCGTGGCCGTCGGGATCCTTGATGAAGGCGTAGCGGCCGCCACAGGACTCCGGATCGCGGTAGTCGTCGACACCGCCCTCCACCAGCCCTTCGTACGCGCCCTCGAGATCGCGAACCCGTACCGCGATGTGGCCCCAGGCGTCGCCGATCTCGACTTCGTCCTGGCCGTCGTTGCTCGTCAACTCCAAGAGCGCCTCGTCGTTCCCCATGTTCTCCGGGCCGAGATAGGCGATGCTGAAGCCGTCGCCGTCGTAGCGGTCCTTCTTTTCGTAGTCGAGATGCGTTTCGTACCAGTCGATCGATTCATCGAGGTCACCGACACGGATCATCGTGTGGTCGAGTATTCCGGTCATACGGGGGAGACCTCGTAGTCCCGCCACAAAAATATATGGGGGAACACGCCAGCGCGTGCGTAACTTTACTCGTCGAACAGGCCACAGTCGGCATCGAGGATATCGCGTACGTCGTTCCGCGTCCGCGTGTCGTCGCTCGGTTGCTCGCCCTCGAACTGCGGGGTGTAGAGGCCGCCACTGTAATCGGTGCCGTACATGGGACCGCCTTCTTCCAGGTAAACGCCGGTCGACTGGATGGCCCCCGGGCGGCCCGGCCGTGTATCGCACGTCTCCTCGGGCCCAGGTGGGTCGAAGCGGCCGACCTCAATCGGACGGAACGTATTGGAAATGTCGTCGGCCCGGGCGCCCGCGTTCCGGTAGGTCGCGATGACGGGTTCATCGGTTGTGTTTGATCCCATCCGCGCAGTTGTCCGCGATCGCTTCGTCGGGAGCGATCGCGAGGTCCCGATCGGGGAGGGTTATCTTTCGTCAATGTTGAGTTGCCAGCCGACGGCAAAGCGATCCAGCCGGCGGACACGATATCGGGGAGCCGGGATTCATGAGTAACAATGTTATTTTTGTTAGAGAACGGGTGCGAACGTACGACTACAGGTATTGTGAAAATATTTCACCGGATAGCGACAAGACATTCAGTATATGTAAACACGAGACACCTCTGCCGATTGCTAATTACCAGATCGCTCACGCATCAGAGACAAATATAAGTGTGCGAGACAAAAGTGTAGGGTATGATTCGTAATTCGTCCGCAAGGGAGGTCAAATCGGTCCGAACCGGATTCAGAATAATCAATATTTTGCAGAACTACGACGGTGCCCGCCTGGAGGAGTTAGAACAACAGTTGGGGTTGGCCAAAAGCACCGTTCATAACTACCTTACGACGCTCGAATCGATGGGGTACGTGGTCAGACACGGCGATAGCTACCACCTCGGACTCCGGTTTTTAACCCACGGGATGGCGGCCAAAAGCCGACTCCGGATCCGAGAAACAGTGGCCGACTCGTTGCCCGCGCTTTCCGAAACGGTCGGACAGCCGGTGTGGTGGGTGACTGAGGAGCACGGACGGGGGGTGTTCATCGAATCGGCCGTCCCGGGGGACGGACGCCGCGTGTACGGGCGCGCCGGAAAGCGGTCGTATCTGCACACCCACGCACCGGGGAAGGCGATACTGGCGGCACTCCCGAGCGCGTACGTTGACGGCATCATCGAGTATCACGGGCTCTCGGCACACACCAAAGAGACGATCGCCGACGCGGACACGCTCAGGGTCGCGCTCGAACGGATCGCCGACCGGGGGTACGCCACTGGGGACGGCGAGGCCGCGCTCGGCGTTCGGTCTGTCGGTGTCGCCTTCGAGGGGCCAGCCGAACGGTATCACGGGATCGGGACCTTCGGGTACTCGCACGAACTCAGCGTCCCGCCGGACTCCGAGATCACGTCGGCACTGCAACGAACAGTCGAGGAGATCGAGGCCGCCGCGGAAACCGAGGGGGCCTGAGATGGTCGACCGTGGGCCACTGCCGGAGGTCGAAACACTGGCGGAAGCACTCACGTGGGCGGCCGAGGAGTTCGACGAGAGCCCGTTTTTGAGATACCGGGACGAACGGGTCACCTACGCCGAGTTGGACCGGCGGGTGAACGTCCTCGCGAACGGGTTGGACCGACAGGGGATAGGCTCCGACGATACGGTCTGTCTCTGTATGTACAACTCCGTGGAGTACGTGACGCTGTATTTCGCACTCGCGAGGCTCGGTGCCGTCGTCGCGCCGATCGATACGCGGTTTACCGGCGAGACGCTCACCGCGGCGCTCGCAAAGTCCGGGGCCGAGACGGTGTTCATCGACGGCGAGACGCGTGAGGCCTACGAGTCCGTCCGGGGCGATTTGTCGAACATCGCTACGGAGTACTTCGTCGGGGAGTTGCCGGAGAAGCGGCCGTATCGGTCGTTCACCTCGTTGCTCGATGCGGACGCGAAGCCGGTCTCTACGCCCCACGAACAGGATGAGACGGTGTCCGTGACGTTCGTTCAGCGACGAGCGACCGAGCGACCGAAAGGTGTGCGGCTTCCGCAGTTCTCCTACATCAACACGGGGTGGGAAGTCGCGAACGAACTGTTCGGGTTCGACGCGGACGACCGAATTTTTACCACGTTACCGCTGTACAGTATTTTTACCTTTCAGCTCGGCGTCGTTGGCGCGCTGTTTGCGGGCGCCGAGTTCGTCTTCTCGGACCCCTTCGATCCCGAGACGTACTGGGACCAAATCGAGGAGTGTGAGGCGACAGTCTTGTTGTATCTCGGACGGATGCTCTCAGTACTGCACAGCCAGCATACGGGACCGGAGACGCTGGACGTCCCCGTCGAACTCGCGATCGGGCACGGGTTCGGGTTCGGGACCGACGAGACACTCATCCGGGAGTTCGAGGATCGCTTCGATGTCACTGTGCTAGAAGGGTATGGGATCACACAGACGTCGACGATCGCGACCTACAACACCCCGGACGACCGCCGGATCGGCAGTTCCGGCAGATCCGTCTCCTACGCGGACGTCGAGGTCGTCGACGAGAACGACTGGCCCGTCGAGACGGGCGAGTCGGGCGAGATCGTCATCCGGCCGAGGCGGCCCAACACGATGTTTCAGGGGTATCTCGACGAGCCCGAACGGACGGTCGAAGTGTGCCGGAACCAGTGGATCCACAGCGGCGATATCGGCTACAAGGACGAGGACGGGTACCTGTATTTCATCGCCAACGAGGACAACTCGATCTACCGCGGTCGGATCGCCGGTCGGGTCTCCTCCCTGGAGATCGAGGGCGTTATCGAGGACGAACCAAACGTGCGCGAATCGGCGGTCGTCGGCGTCGAAGACCGACGCGGGACGGAGGAAATCAAGGCGATCGTCGTCCCGGTCGACGACGCCGAGTTGAGCCCCATCGACGTTTATAACCACTGCAAGCAGTCGTTGCCGTACCTCAAAGTGCCACGGTATATCGAGATCCGCGGGGCGATGCCGCGGAACCCGACCGGAAAGATCAGACGAAAGCGCCTGCGAGAGAACGGGATCGAAACGGCGTGGGACCGGGAGGCGGGCTACGAGTTCAGCCGGTAGCACCGGCCGTCTACCGGTTTTCCGGCTTCTTCAACGACAGCACGGTCCGCTCGAACGAACAGACGAGCGGTTCCTCGGCACCGTCGGGTGAATCCGACGAGGCCCCGCTCGGGTCGCTCGCGGGACGACCGTTCAGTTTGAACGCCTCGACGCGCATCGTGACGATCCCACGTTCGCCGTCGCTCGTCTCGCGTTTGTCCGTGACGGTCGATTGGACCCGGATCGTGTCGCCGTGAAACACCGGCTCGGGGTGTTCGATGTCGTCGTAGGAGAGGTTGGCGACGATGGTGCCGTCCGTCGTGTCGGGGATCGTCAACCCGACGGCGAGGCTCAGCGTGTAGAGCCCGTTGACGAGGCGCTCGCCGAACTGGCTGTCGGCGGCGAACTCGGCATCGAGGTGCAACGGCTGTTGATTCATCGTCATGTCGCAAAACGTCTGGTTGTCCGCCTCCGAGATCGTGCGCCGCTTGGCGTGTTCGATAGTCTCGCCGACCTCGAACTCCTCGTAGTAGCGCCCCGTCATAGTATCGTCCCGTGTTTTTTGTCCGGGACGTCCTTCTCGACGCCTTCGTAGAACGCAAAGCGGTTCTCGAGTTCCTCGCGCAGCGTGCTCGGCGGGACGATCTCGTCGATGACGACCTGACTGCCCATCCGGCGGGCGTCGATGTCCTCGCGGAACTGCTCGCGAAGCTCCGCCTCCCGCTGTTTGCGCTCCTCCTCGTCGTCGATCGCGTCGAGCTTTCTCGCGTAGACGGCGTTGATCGCCGCCTCCGGCCCCATGATCGCGATCTCGCCGGAGGGGAGCGCGAGCGTCGATTCGGGGTCGTACGCCGGGCCCGACATCGCGTAGATGCCGGCCCCGTACGCCTTCCGGACGACGACGCACTGTTTCGGCACCGTCGCCGACGAGGTCGCGTAGATCATCTTCTTGCCCTGCTCGAGGATGCCCTCCTTCTCGACGCCGGATCCGGCCATGAACCCGGGCGTGTCCGCGAGATACAAAAGTGGGACGTTGTAGGCGTCGCATTTCCAGATGAAGCCGGCTGCCTTCTCGGCCGCGTCGGGGAAGATCGCGCCCGCGCGGTGGGCCGGCTGGTTCGCGACGATACCGATCGGGCGGCCGTCGATCCGTGCGAACCCGGTCAGGATCTCCTTGCCGTACTCCGAGTTGAGTTCGAACCACGAGCCGGCGTCGACGACCCGTTCGATCAGGTCGGACATGTCGTAGCCGCGGTTCGGCTGCTGTGGAATGAGGCCGTCGATCCCCTTCGGGGGCTTTGCCGGCTCCTTCGGGTCCGATTTCGGCGGCTGCTCGTCGCTGTTGTCCGGGAGGTAGCCGATGAGCTGGGCGACCAGTTCGCGGGCGTGCTCCTCGTCATCCGCGACGAGGTCGGCGCTTCCGGAGTGTTTGGCGTGAACGTCGGGGCCACCGAGGTCCTCTAAACTGATTTTCTCACCGGTCACCATCTCGACCATCCGCGGGCTGGCGATCGCCATCGCGGACATCCCTCGAACCATCACGGTGAAGTCGGCGAAGACCGGTGTGTAGGCCGCCCCGGCGATACAGGGTCCGTACAGCACACAGATCTGTGGGACCCGCCCCGAGAGCATCGAGTGGTTGTAGTAGTACTTGCCGATCCCCTCGCGGTTGGCGAAGAAACCCGCCTGCTGATCGATCCGGCCGCCCGAGGAGTCCATCAGATACAACACCGGCTGGCCGGTTTTCAACGCCCGCTGTTGCATTCTGAGGAACTTCTCGACGCCGCCCGCCGCCATGCTCCCACGCTTGACGGTGTAGTCGTTCGCCATGAAGTGGACGTTCCGGCCTTCGAACTCCGCACCGCCGGTGATGAGACCGTCAGCCGGAAGAACGTCGTCGGAATCGAACTCCGCGAACTTGCCGTCCTCGAAGAGGAAGCCGTCAGCGGCCGTCCGGCCGTCCCCGGACCCGTCGGGGTTGAACCACAGATCGAGCCGATCCCGGACGAACAGTTTGCCCTGGTCGGGGAGTTGATCCTTGTACTTCTGTTTCCCACCGGACTCGATCGCCTCGATCTCCGCCCACAGCCGTTCTTCGCGCTCGGTCGGGCCGAGGTCGAGGTTTTCGTCGGGCTCCGGCTCCGTGTCGGCGCGTCCGGCATCGGAGCCGCCCCCGTCGTAGCTGGCGTGGCCGAGTTCCTCGTCGCCGGAGACGACCGTCACGTCGTCCTGAAACTTCGACGCGAGCGCCTCGGCGACCGCGCGTGCCTGCTCCACCGCCATGTCGTCGGAAACTCTGATTTGCATCGGTGTATCACTCCAAAACGAGCAGGGTATCGCCCATGTCGACGGAGTCGCCCTCCGAGACTGCGATCTCAGCGACGGTCCCGCCCGACGCCGCGATCACGTCGTTCTCCATTTTCATCGCTTCGAGGACACAGACGACGTCACCCGCCGAGACCGTGTCTCCGACCTCGACTGCGGTCGAGAGGATCGTTCCCTGCATCTCCGCCGTGATCGCACCCGCCTCGGCGGCGGGCGCGCTGTCCTCGGCTGCCCCATCGCCCGCCGCCTCGACGAGTCCGTCCTCGACGAGGACGTCGAAGCGTTGACCGTCGACCTCGACCGTCAGCGTCTGCGTCGACGACGACCCTGAGGTCCCACCCGCGTCGTCGGCCCCCCATTGCTCGACCGCCTCCGACAGGCGGTCGGGGTCGAGTTCCTCGTCGAGGTACTTCGTCGTGTGATCGCCCCCGCGAAACGTCCCGTCCTCGAGCATGAGCCGATGGAACGGGATCGTCGTGTGGACGCCCTCCACGTCGAAGTGTTTCAGCGCGCGCTCGGACCGGCGGAAACACCGGTCGCGATCGGGCGCGTGGACGATCAGCTTCGCGATCATCGAGTCGTAGTCGCCGCCGATCTCGTCGGCCTGCGAGACCGCGTGATCCAGGCGGATCCCGACGCTGCTCGGGGGATCGTACGTTTCCAGCGTCCCCGGCGTCGGGGCGAACTCCTTTGCCGGGTTCTCGGCGTTGATCCGGTATTCGACCGCGTGGCCGTCGATTCCGACATCCGCTTGGGCGAAATCGAGTTCCTCGCCCGCCGCGATCCGAATCTGCCAGGCGACGATGTCGATCCCCGTCACTTCCTCCGAGACGGTGTGTTCGACCTGGATCCGGGTGTTGACCTCCATGAAGTAGAACTCGCCGTCCTCGACGAGGAATTCGACGGTGCCCGCGTTGGTGTAGCCGGCGTCCCCGACGCCCCGTCGGGCGGCCTCGCCGATCTCCTCGCGGAGTTCATCGGAGAGCGCGGGGCTCGGGGCCTCCTCGATGACCTTCTGGTGACGGCGCTGCAGCGAGCAGTCGCGTTCGCCGAGATGACGGACGTTGCCGTGTTCGTCGGCGAGTATCTGCACTTCGATGTGTTTCGGCGCGCCGAGGTACTTTTCGACGTAGACGGAATCGTTGTCGAAGTACGCCTCTCCCTCGCGTTTCGCCGTCTCGAAGGCCTCCTCAACGTTTTCGGCGTCGTGGACGATCTTCATCCCGCGACCGCCGCCGCCGCCCTCTGCCTTGATCGCGATCGGGTAGCCGAACTCCTCGCCGAGGTCCGCGACCTCCACGGCCGTTTCGACCGGGTCGGTGGTCCCCGGGACCACGGGGACGCCGGCCTCGGACATGACCGTCCGGGCCTTCGTCTTCTCACCGAGCAGCTCCATCGTGTCGCCGCCCGGCCCGATCCAGGTGATCCCGTCGGTCGCCTCCACCCGGCGGGCGAAATCCGCGTTCTCGGCCAAGAACCCGTACCCTGGGTGGATCGCGTCCGCCCCCGCGCGCTCGGCGGTTTCGACGATCGTTTCGCCGTCGAGATACGACTTGTTCGCCGGCGGCGGGCCGATGTTGTACGCCTCGTCCGCGTACTCGACGTGGCCGCCGTGGCGGTCGGCGTCGCTGTACACCGCAACGGTGTCGATCCCGAGTTCCTCACAGGCGGCCATCACGCGGATCGCGATCTCACCGCGGTTTGCGACGAGTACTTTCCCGAACATCGGTCAATATGATCTCGGGAAGCCGATCTCCTGGCTGATGTGGTTGTACGCCATCTGCTGGGAGACCGGGGCGAGCCGGGTGAGGTTGATTTCACGCCACCAGCGCTCGACGTCGTACTCGGTGGCGTACCCCCACCCCCCGAACGCCTGCATCGACTGTTTGACGGTCTCGATTCCGGCCTCGACGGCCGTCGCCTTCGCGACGTTCGTCTCGTAGCCGCATGGTTTCCCCTGATCGTAGAGCCATTCGGCCTTTCGCCGCATCTGGACGGCCGCCTCCATGCGAGCGTACGGTTCGGTGATCGGGAACGAAACCGCCTGATGGGTTCCGATCGGTTCGCCGAACACCTCACGATCGTTCGCATAGTCGATGGCGGCGTGGGCAGCGAGTTTGCCGATCCCGGTCCCGGCTGCCGCGAAGCCGATGCGCTCGGGATTGAGCATGCTGACCAGCGCCTTCCAGCCGTCGCCGCGTTCGCCGAGGATGTTCTCTTCGGGAACGCGGACGTCGTTCAGGAACACCTCACAGGACTTCGAGTAGTTTATGCCGTGCTTTTTGATCGGCGAGACATCGATGCCGTCCGAATCCATGTCGACGATGAACAACGTGATCCCGTCGGTGCCGCGGTCGACGTCCTCGCGGGGCGTGGTGCGGGTGACGAGGATCATGTCGTCGGCCCGGTCGGAAAACGTGATCCAGGCTTTCTGGCCGTTGAGAACGTACTCGTCGCCGTCCTTTTCGGCGCTGGTCGCGACGTTGAGCGTGTTCGTCCCCGCCTCCGGTTCGGTGATCCCGATCGAGAAGTTCCGGTCGCCGATCGCGATATCCGTCAGATACGTCTCCTTTTGCTCGTCGGTTCCGTATTGATTCAGCCCGACGGTCGCCATCCCGGCGGTCAACACGAGATACCACGTGCCGGCCATTCCGCAACCCTCCGCACACAGCGTCTCCATCGCCAAGCCCAGTTCCGCCATCCCCATGTCCGCGCCGCCGTACTCCTCGGGGACGAGGAGGCCGTGGAAGCCGGCCTCGCCGAGTTCGTCCCAGAAGTCCGTCGCAAACTCGCCGTTTTCTTCCTTTTCTCGCCAGTATTCGGGGCCGAACTTGTTCGCGATCTCCCCGGCGGTCGAAGAGATCATCGAGTGTTCGGCACTCGTCTCGAATGTCATGATCGTTCCTCGTCTGTATTCGATCGCTCGGTACCTTAGTAGTTTGTGTCCCGGGATCCGAACCGTGGTTTCGTGACGACGAATCCGGGGCCGCACTCTCGATCCCGGAGATCACCTGTCGATCACGGAATAACGCGTGATCCCGACGGAGACGAGCGAAGAACCGAGACTCGCCCCGTCGAAGGGGTGTACAGCGCGACCTATGCGGGGAGGCAGTCGAATGATTTAAATAATCATGTTTGTTTGTAGTGATTGCATTAGCATGAACATAGATGACACATCTCTCGGGGGCTCCGTCCACAGTCGGCGGGGCTTTCTCACCAAGGCCGGCGGGGCCGCGGCCGCGGCGACGACCGTCGCGGTCGCCGGGTGTTCGGGCAACGGTAACGGTGACGGTGAAGACGGAATCCGGGTCCCGGCCCTCTACGATCTGAGCGGCGCGACCGCCGACGTCGGTCGCCCGACCGGGATCGGATCGCGCGACGCGATGGAGTGGATCAACGACAACGACGTGCTCGATCAGCCGATCGTGCACGACTGGGTCGACTACGCTTACGAGGTTCCCGAGGCCCAACAGCGCTACGACAGCTTCACCGCCGACGAGTTTCCACCGATCATCATCGGCTGGGGAACCGCCGACACCGAGGCGCTTGCCTCGGACGTGGCGGCAGACGAGATCGTGTACATCTCGGCGTCGTACTCGGATGAACTGCTCAGTGCGGACACCGGATACAACTTCTTCGCCAACCTCGATTACACAAGCCAGGGTCGGGCACACCTCCAGTGGATCGCGGAGAACGACCCCGGGGCGACGGTCGCGTACATCCACAACACGACCCCCTTCGGCGAGACGCCGGTCGAAGGCGGCGAGGCGTTCGCCGAGGAACTCGGTCTCGAGGTGGCGGACAACATCGCGCTCGAGCTCGACGCCAACAGCGCCGGGACCCAAGTCCAGCGGGCCGAGGGCAACGGCGTCGATTATCTCATCCACCAGAACACCGCCGCGCCGATGCAGGTGCTTTTGAGTTCAATCCGGGAGCGCGATTCGGACATTACGGTGATGGGGCTCACGTGGACCGTCGACGAGTTCCGCACCGAGACGGCCTCGGACCTCTTCGAGGGCGTCAGATACGTCAACTCGAACATCGCCTTCGAGCAGGCGATGGACGGCGACGCCCGCGGGTGGGAGATCATCGAGGACTCCTTCGAACGCGAGGACCACGACATGGACGACCCCGAGATCGCCAACATCAACTACGTTCGTGGCGTCGTTCACGCCCTGTTGGCCGTCGAGGCCATCCAACAGGCACAGGACATGGGGCTGGACCCCAACGAGGGCGCGAACATCCGGGAGGCGCTGTTCGAGATGGACGACTTCGACGGCTGGGGGCTGCTCCCCGAGGTCTACGACTTCCAGGAAGGCGACCGGCGGCCGACGATGAACGGCCAGACGTACGTCGTCGAGGACGGCGAAATGGTCGCCGACGATATGGTCGAACTCGAGCGCCGGGAGGATTGGCTCCCCTGATATGAGCGGAAGCGAATCAAAAGAGGCTCCGGTCGTCGAACTCGACAACGCCGAGATCGTCTACGACCGGAACTTCCTCGCAGTCCAGGGCGTCTCGATGGAAGCGAACCGCGGCGACATCGTCGCGTTACTCGGGCCCAACGGGGCGGGCAAGTCGACGATACTGAAGATGATCTCCGGCATCGGACGCAGCGAACGCGGTGAGGTAACCCGAGGCGACGTTTTTTATGAAGGCGAGAAGGTCACCAACTTCCCGTGTAAGAAAATGGTCGATCGTGGGGTTACGCACATCCTCGAGGGGCGCCGCGTGTTTCCGGACCTGACCGTCGAGGAAAACCTCCGGTGTGGACTCTACCGGGAGGGCCGCCGGATCCGATACAGTAAGTCGGATTACGAGCTCGCCTTCGAGTATTTCCCCCAACTCGAGGACCTTCTCGACGTCCAGGCGGGGTACACGAGCGGTGGCGAACAGCAGATGCTCGTCGTCGCGCGTGCACTCATTCACCGTCCGAACCTCCTGTTGCTCGATGAACCGTCGCTCGGGCTCGCACCCAAATTGGTGCGTGACATCTACGAGACGCTGCGGGAGATCAACCGAAACGAGGACATCACGATGATCATCGCGGATCAGAACGCGAAGCGGACGCTCAAGATCGCCGATTACGGCTACGTTCTCGAAAACGGGCAGATCGAACTCAACGACCCAGCGGACGTGTTGGTCAACCGCGAGGAAATAAAGGAGTTCTATCTCGGGACCAGCAGCGAGGAGAGCCGGTACTCGGACATTCGCCACTACAAGATCAGAAAGCGATACACATGAGCCAATGAGCACACAGGACACAACGACACAGCTTCGGGCCGGGCCGTACGTGCCCCCAGAAGACGCGATGCTCGGCTGCCGCGACGTGACGAAGACGTTCGGTGCGATCACCGCCTGTGACGACGTTTCGATCGGGATCGAAGGCGGTGAGTGGGTCTCGATCGTCGGCCCGAACGGAGCCGGCAAGACGACACTGTTGAACGTACTCAACGGGTTCTACGATCCGGACACCGGCGGGGAGATCTTCTTCGGTACCGAGGAGATAACCGACGACCCCGCTTACAAGCGGGCGCGCAAAGGTCTCGGGCGGACGTTCCAGGGGCTCGAACTGTTCGAGGAGGAAGACGTCTTGGAGAACGTCATGACCATCCAGGCCGTCAAGGAGCGCCCGAACCTTCTTTCGGCACTGCTTTTTTACGGCGGCGGCCGGCGCCTCGAAGCCGAGAACATGCGCCGCGTCGAAGAGATAATCGATTATCTCGAACTGTGGGAGCATCGCCACAGCACTGTCGCGAGCCTGCCGCTCGGCATCCAGCGACGCGTCGACCTCGCCCGAACCCTCGCGTTGGACCCCGACGTGCTGCTTCTCGACGAGGCGATGAGCGGGTTGACGTTCGACGAAAAGTACGACATGGTTCGGTTTCTCGCTGATCTCAACGAGGAGGAGGACCTGACGCTCGTGATGATCGAACACGACCTCGAGGTCGTAACGGACGTCTCGGACCGGATGATCGTCCTCCATCAGGGCGGCGTCATCGCCCGCGGACCGCCGGACGACGTGACGGACGATCCGGAAGTACAGAACATCTACACGGGGGTCGACTGAGATGTCCGACTCGACGGGAACGTTCGCCGAGGCGGATCTCGACGGCGGACCGACGATCGAGCAGGTCGCGGAGCCACCAGAGGGCGACATCGAAACGGTCGAGGACACCGCCCTCCCGGAGATCCTGCTCGATCACGTCCAGGAGAACAGCGACGACATCGCACTCAGATGGAAGCGATACGGCATCTGGAAGGAGTTCACCTGGCGGGAGTATTACGATCGGGTCAAACACTTCGCGATGGGGCTCGAAACACTTGGCTTCGGCGAGGGTGACATCATCTTCACCATCGGGTACAACCGCCCCCACCAACTGTGGGCGTGGATGGGTGCCCAGACCCTCGGCGGGATGGCCGCGCCGAACTACGAGGACATGCTGCCGGAGGCGATCGGGAACCAACTCGAACTCCTCTCGCCGAAAGTCGCTTACGCCGAGGACCAGGAGATGGTCGACAAACTCCTGCAGGTCGCGGATCGGGCCCCGTCGCTGGAGACCATAATCTACCGCGACGAGAAGGGGATGTTCCGGTACGACGACACGGCGGTTCCCGTCGTTAGCTACGGGGAGATCGAAGCCCGCGGCAGGGAGCGCTTCGGGAGCGGCGACGTGACGAACGCGGATCTCGAGGAGCGGATCAGACGTGTCGATCCGCGGACTCCGGCGATGTTGTCACCGACGTCCGGGACGACGGGGATGCCCAAACGCGTGAAACTGACGCACTTCAACTTCGTCAACCTAGCGAACGCCGCGATCGAGATCGATCCGCTCCCGAAGGAGTCCGACTACTTTTCGTACCTTCCGATGGCGTGGGTCGGCGAGCAGATGATCCTCGTCGCGGCGGCGTTCGTCGGCGGGTGGACCGCGAACTTCCCCGAGCAACCCGAGACCGAAAGCGAGGATCTCCGCGAGATCGGCCCGGAGATCATCTTTTCGTCGCCGCAGGCCTACGAGGGGTGGGTCGCGGACATCAAAGCGAAAATCGAGAACACCACCCGTCTGAAGCGGTGGGTGTACAACACGGCGATGGACATCGGGGAGCGCTACGCCGAGTACGTAAGCGGCGACAAACGCGACGAGGAACCGCCGGCCACCCTCCGATTCAAACACTGGCTCGCCTACTGGAGCGCCTACCGGCCGATTCTCGACAAGATCGGCCTCAAGCGGGCGAAAAACGTCTACACGGGCGGCGGTCCCCTCGGCGAGGACCACTTCCAGTTTTATCACGCCCTCGGACTGCCGTTGAAGCAGATCTGGGGACAGTCCGAAGTGTGCGGGTTCGTGACGATGCACAGGGAAGACGACATCCAAGTCGAGACCGTCGGCGAGGTGTTTCCGAACGTCCGCGTCGGGATCACCCCGGAGGGCGAACTGGTCGTCCGCGGCCCCGTCGTCACGTCCGGATACTACAACCAACCGGAGAAGACGGAGGAGGCCCTCGACGGCGAGTGGCTCCACACCGACGACTTCGGTGCTATCACCGACGACGGTCACATCAAGGTGTTCGACCGGATGGACGACGTGATGGAGCTTTCCGACGGGACCGCCGTCGCGCCGATCAGCGTCGAGACGAAACTCAAGTTCAACCCCTACATCAAGGAGGCGCTCATCGCCGGTGACGGACGCAGTTCGCTCGCTGCGGTGTTGAACATCCGCTTCGATAACGTCGCCGAGTGGGCCGACCAACGGGACATCCAGTACACCGGGTACAAGGATCTCACGCAGAAAGAACCCGTGCTCGAACTCGTTCGCGGCGTCGTCGAGGACACCAACGAGCGACTCGAGGGGCCGACTATCGATCGGTTCGTCATCCTGTTCAAGGAGTTCGACGCGGACGACGGGGAGTTGACGCGGACCGGAAAGATCAGACGCGAGATAGTGACCGACCGGTACCAGGAACTGATAGACGGGATCTACGACGGAGCGGACACGGTCGAGATGGACGTGACGATAACGTATCAGGACGGGAGGGAATCGCGCGAGCGCGGCGAAATGCGGGTCATCGACGTGGACGACTCCGGACCGCTCATCGAGGGGAGCCCCCAATGAGCGCAGTCGCGACCCTCTTCGAGGTCACCGTCACCGGGATCGGCCTCGGTGCGGTGTACGCCCTCGTCGCCATCGGCTTCTCGCTCATCTACAAAGTGACGGGCGTGCTCAACTTCGCGCAGGGACAGTTCGCGCTTCTCGGGGCGTACCTCGTCGTCGTGCTCTCGACGCCGCTTTTGATCGCCCTGGAACTCCCCGCGGCGGCCGCCGTCGTGTTGACACTGATTTTCGGGCTGTTGCTCGGTGTCTTCCTCGAACGGGTCATCTTCCGGCACTTCATCGGCGAGCCCGTTCTGTCGGTGATCATCGTCACGCTCGCGCTCGGCGGGATCATCACCGGTGGGATCCGGTTTCTGATCGGCCCGCAGTACCGCGCGTACCCGGAGGCGCTTCGGCCGGATTGGAGTCTGTCGCTGCCGTTCGGCGTCAGCCTGAGCGCGTCGTTCACTTTGGGTGTGGTGCTTTCTCTCGTCGTCGTGATCGCGCTCATGCTGTTCTTCCGATACACGGTTATCGGGTCGATACTGCGTGCGGGGTCGAGCGACCAGCAGGCGGCGATGGTCCTCGGCATTTCCATCGAGCGGACCATCCTGCTCGCGTGGGCGCTATCGATCGCGATCACCTCGGTCGGCGGGTTGCTCTTCGCTATGTCTGCCGGCGGGGCCGGGTTCACGATCGAGGCCGTCGGGATACTGATATTCGCGGCCGTCGTCTTCGGCGGCCTCGACAGCATTCCGGGAGCGTTCCTCGGCTCGCTCGTCGTCGGGTTGTTACAGCAACTCGGCGCGTTCTACGTCGAACCGATCGTCGGCCCCGGCGTCGGGCAGGTGCTGCCGATGATGTTCCTGCTCGTCGTCATCCTGGTCAAACCGTACGGGCTGTTCGGTACCGAACGAATAGAGAGGCTCTGAGAATGCGAGACACGACACACCACGGATCAGGCGAATCGATCCCGACTGACGCGAGCGACGGGGGTGTCGCCTGATGCCCTGCGGGGAGTACTTTACCTCCTATGAGGAGCGAATGGGGCTCGTCAGGTGGCGAATTGAGCGCGTCGCGTTCGTTTTGGCGTTGCCGATCCCGCTTCTCATCCCCTTCGTATTGGGGGGCGGGGCGGTCTCGATGATCACGAGGATTTTCATCTTCATCATCGCCGTGTTGGGGTTACACGTCATACTGGGCTATGCGGGCGAGATCGTCCTCGCACAGGGGGCGTTCATGGCGATCGGTGCGTACGCGTCGACGCGGATCGTCGTCGAGGCGGGTGCGGGGCTCATCCCCGGCATGCTCGTCGGGGGACTTCTGACAGCAGCCATCGCAGTCCTCTTCGGACTGCCGTCGTGGCGCGTCAAGGGGTTTTATATCGCCATCTCGACGCTCGCGCTGCAGTTCATCGCGATCTGGTTCTTCGAGAACAACGAACTGGCGTTCATCCACGGCGGATCACAACAGAACGTCCCCCGCGACGTCGGGTTGGTCGGCGACTTCGTCACCATCAGTTCCGCGACGGAGCAGTACTTTTTCGTCTTCGCCGTCATGGCGATCTTCGCCCTCCTGACCCTGAACCTCAGCCGAACGGGGATCGCGCGGATCTTCCGTGGCATCCACGAGAACGACCTGTCCTCGGCGGTGCTGGGGATCAACGTCTTCCGGAACAAGCTGCTCGCCTACGCGATCGGCGGGTTTATGATCGGTGTGGCCGGATCGCTCTATGCGCTGTACATCGGCTTCATCAGCCCGGAGTTCTTTACGATCGAACTCACACTCGAACACTACGTGATGTTGCTGCTCGGCGGAATGGGGCGCGTCTGGGGCGTCATCCTCGGGGTGAGTCTGGTGACGATCGTCGAGGACGAGATCCGCGACCTCCTGTTGGCCTACGCCGCCGATGCGACGGCGCTCGAACCGCTGTTCTTCGGGATCATCATTATCGTCGTGCTCGCGGTCGAGCCGAAAGGGCTGTTAGCGGGGTTGGGACAAATAAAGGACTACTTACGGAAGTGGCCCTACGCCTACTGACGGGCCGCTTCCATCCCGCCGGCGTCGCGTCCGGTGGGTTTCGACGGGGATTGCGACACGGACCGAGAGCCCGTTCCGAGTCGGATCGAAACGGCCTCCGGTACATATATTTGAGGCGAGTGAACACGGGACAGTATGGATACGATCACTCCGGGTGACGATGCCGGCAAACGCAGAGCGTCTGACCCACTCGAAGCCGACGGCATGAGCCGACACACCGACCGCCCAGCACCCCCCGGAAACTGAACGGATGTCGGGTAACACCGACGGAACGACGCCGTTCGCCCCGGCGATCGACGCACACGTCCATCTGTTCCCGAAACGGCTCTCGGCCGCCATCCAGCGGACGCTTACGGCCGAGACCGGCTGGGAGTTCCCGCATTCGACCGACCCCGAATCGATGGAGGCGGCGCTGAGTGCGGCGGGTGTCGAGCGGTACATCGCGTTGCCGTACGTCCACGAACCCGGTGGCGCGCGCTCGCTCAACGCGTGGCTCACGGAACGGGCCGCTGAATCCGAGGGGTTGATTCCGTTTGCGACCGTCCACCCGGAGGACGAGGCGGTCGGGGAAATCGTCAGAGACGCGTTCGACGCGGGCGCCCGTGGGCTGAAGTTTCACTGCCCGGTACAGCGGTGTGCGCCCGCCGACCCCCGGATCGAGCCGGCGCTTTTGGCCGCCGTTGAGTACGACCGTCCGGTCACGTATCACGGCGGAACGGCCCCGATGTTCGAGGACAGCCCTCACGTCGGTGCCGACCGGTTCGCCGAGGTAGTCGACTCCTACCCGGAGCTTCGGGTCAACTGCGCCCACATGGGGACGTACGAAGTCCCGGCGTTCCTCGGAATGGCCCGCGAACACGACACCGTCTACCTCGATACGACGTTCGCGATGTCGACCGAAGCCGGGGAGACGATGGGGTTCGACCCCTCGACGGTCGCCGACGCGACGCTCGTCGACCTCTCGGATTCGATCATGTACGGGAGCGACTTTCCGAACATCCCGTATCCGTACCGGGCCGAACGCGCCCAGTTGCTCGGGCGAGATCTGCCGACGGAGACCTACCGGGACATCTTCTATCGGACGGCGACGGAGTTTCTCGGCGGCGGTGACTGAATCGGGGCAGCCGCCAGGTGTATATATTTGTGGCATGTACTGTCGTCTCGATCACGGATGAGAAAAAACATCGTCGTCGTCGGTGCGGGACGCGTCGGCCGCCGCGTCGTCGAGCAACTCGACTCGGGCCGCCAGTCGATCACTGTCGTCGAACCGGACCCGGAAACGTGTAAGCAGCTGTCGACGAAGCACAACCGCGTAATCGAAGGCGACGGGACGGACGCGGAGACGCTGGAGACGGCGAACCTCTCGGATGCGGACGTCGTCGCAGCCCTCACGGACAACACGGAAACCAACCTGGCTATCTGTGAAACGGCAAAGAAACAGGCGCCGGACGCGCGAACGATACTCCGGATCGCCCACGACGGCGAACAGGACTACGGCTACCGGACGTTCGTCGACCACACGGTGTACCCGGCGGCGGCGGGGGCCGACGTCGCCGTAGAACAGATCACCAGAGAGTAGACGCTTCAGTACCGCTCGTCGAAGACCCCCGGTTCCTCCAACTCGTCGACGAGCGTGAGTTCGTCCGGCGAGATGACGAGTCGTCCGGCGAGCGCCGCCGCGAGTTCGTCCGTATCGGCGGTTCCCTCACAAACTATTTCGAGGTGGTCGGTCGACTCCGGACGGGTCACCCGAACCGCGTACTCGCCGCTCAGGCCGTCGAAGGCGGCGAGCACCGCGGGGACGCTCTCCGGGTACAGTTTGACGCCTTTGACTTTCAGCCGGTCGTCGGTCCGGCCGATGACGCCGTCCGGCAAGACGAGGTCGTCGCCGCGGCGTTCGAGTTCCGCGAGGTCGCCGGTCCGGAACCGAACCAGCGGGAACCCCTCCTTTCGGCGGTGCGTGACGACGACCTCGCCGCGCTCGCCTACGGGGAGGGGTTCGCCCGTGTCGGGGTCGATGATCTCGACGATCGCGTAGTCGTCGGCGACGTACAGACCGTCTTCCGCCTTTGTTTCGGCGGCGATCGGAAGGACGTGTCGCGTCCCGAAGTAGTCGATCGCCGTCGCACAGTCGAGGGCTTCCTTGACCTCCTCGCGGTACCCCGGAACCGAGGTGAACGGTTCGCCGCCGCCGACGAACGTGTCGACCGAGGCGCCCTCCTCGGCGATCTTCAGCGCGAAACTCGGGTTGCCGACGAGGACGTCGATGTCGTACTCCGAGATAAACGCCGCTGCCTGCTCGGAGTCACCGGGGCCGACCGGGAACACCTCCGCGCCGAGTTCCTCGAACCCCCGATGGAGGAGAAGTCCCGTCCCGAAAAGGTGGTAGCCGAACGTGTTGAGGACGCGGTCGCCCGGTTCGATCCCCGCCGCATCGAAGATGTCGGCGTTGACGGCCGCCTCGTACGCTAAATCCGCCTGGGTGTCGAACATCGGCGCGAGGTCGTCGCCGAGCGGCGAGAACGAGACCATCGCCCCCGGCGTGTACAGCGACCCCTCCGGGCCGTGTTCGTCGAAGTCGCCCTTCAGATCCGCCCCATCGGTGAAGGGGACCTCCTGAAACGCCTCCCAGGAGTCGACGTCGGTCGGATCGATCCCAGCCTCCTCGAACGGCTCCGCGTAGAGGTCGTGGTCGGCCGCCTGTGCGAGCTGCTCCCGTAAGTCGTCGAGCACCGTGCTATCGTACATCAGTATCGAATACACTCACCGGGTACGTGAATGTTGTCCCGACGACGGACCAGTTCGAAGATACCGCAGGGTCCGATCGGACTGCCGCAGGCCGAACTGTGAGCGTCGTGTGATCCAAACCGTGTAGTGACGGAGAGCGCTCTACCGAGCGTCTTCGATTTCGTCGAGCGCGCCGGGGTTTTCGATGCTGCTCATATCGCCGAGGTCCTCGTCCGTGTACATCGCCTCGACCGCCCGTCGGATGATCTTCCCCGACTGCGTCTTCGGGAACTCGTCGACGAACAGCACCTCGCGGGGCCGAAACGGCTTGCCCTGCTCTTGGCCGACCAACGTCCGAACCTCATCGCGCAGGGCGTCGGTCTCCTCGACGCCCTCCTCGACGATCAGATACAGCACGACCGCGGTTCCGGTCGTATCGTCCGGAACGCCGACGGCGGCCGCCTGGTTGATCGAGTCGTGTTCCATCGCCGCCCCCTCGATCTCGGCTGGGCCGACTTTCCGGCCCGCCACGTTCAACGCGTCGTCCGCACGGCCGTGGAGGAACCAGAAGCCGTCCTCGTCCTTTTGGGCCCAGTCGCCGTGGTTCCACATCGGCGGGTCCTCGAAGGCCGACCAGTACTCCTGGAGGTATCGGTCGTCGCCGCCCCAAAGCGACTTGGTCATCGCCGGGTTCGAATCGCGAGCGACGAGGTATCCGCGTTCGTGTTCCTCGCGGATCGATCGACCGGTCTCGTCGACGATGTCGATCGCCATCCCGAGGCCGGGGCCGCCGAGCGTGCACGGTTTCAACGGCTGGGTCGGCATCGGCATGAGGAAACAGCCGAAGATCTCCGTGCCGCCGGAGATGTTGATGATCGGGGTGTCGCCGCCGCCGACACGGTCGTAAAACCACAGCCACGATTCGGGGTCCCACGGTTCGCCGGTCGACCCCAACAGCCGCAGCGACGAGAGGTCGTGGCCCTCGACCCACTCGTCGCCCTTCTTGCGAAGCGCGCGGATGGCGGTCGGCGAGATGCCGAACTGGGTGACGCCGTGGCGCTCTATGAGTTGCCAGAAGCGATCCGGCCGCGGGTGGTCGGGGGCGCCCTCGTACATGACCATCGTCCCGCCGAAGGTGTGGGTGCCGATGAGCGTCCACGGGCCCATCATCCAGCCGATGTCGGAGACCCAAAAGAACCGATCGGAGGGCTTGAGATCGAAGCCGAAATGCAGTTCCTTCGCGGGTTGGAGCTGCGCCCCGGCGTGAGTGTGGACGATCCCCTTGGGCTTTCCCGTCGTGCCCGAGGAGTACAGCAACATACACTCCTGGTCGCTCGGGAGGGACTTGGTGTCGTACTCGGCGGAGTGTGTCTCGACGGCGTCGGCCCACCACTCGTCGCGGTCGCCGTCGAAGGGAACGTCGAAATCGGTGTCGGGATCGGCAGCGCCGAGGCGGTCGAAGACGACGGTGTGTTCGACGTGGCCGGCTTCCTCGATGGCCTCGTCGGCGGCGTCTTTGAGCGTAATCTCGGAGCCACGGCGGTAAAAGCCATCACCGGTGAAGAGGACAGTGCACTCGGAGTCCTCGATACGCGTCGCGGTGGCGTCGACGCCGAAGCCCGAGAAGATCGGGACGGCGATCGCTCCGATCTTGAAACAGCCATAGAGGATCGGGATGACTTCGGGGACCATCGGCATGTACAGACCGACGGTGTCGCCCGTTTCGATCCCGACGGATTCGAGATAGTTCGCGACCCGGTTCGACTGACGGCGAAGTTCGTGGTATGTGAGCTCGCGGATCTCGCCGTCCTCGCCCTCCCAGATGCAGGCGAGTTTGTTGCGGGTATCGGAGCCGAGTTCGCCGTAGCGGTCGACGGTGTTGTGGGCGACGTTCAACTCGCCGCCGGGGTACCACTCGGTGAACTGCGGGCCGTCGGTGTCGTCTCGGACGGCGTCGTACTCCTGGTAGAACTCGATGCCGAGGTACTCCGGGAGTTCGTCCCAGAACCAATCGACGCCGGAGGCCTCGACCCCCGTGTCGGTCGTCGTCCGCTCGATGAGTTCGTCGTAATCGGCGATGTCGTAAACGTCCATGAAGTGCGCGAGGTTCGACGACTCGACGAACGCCTCGGACGGCTCGTGGACGACCTCGTCGCGCAGGGCTTCGATGTCTTTTTCCATGGTTTTTGTCGTTAGACAGCGGTTTTCTTCGAGCGTTCTTTACTCTGGCGATGAGGGGGTTCCGTGCAGTTCGGTGTCGTCTCCGAGCGCCGAACGGAACGGGTGCGGCGGGTTCGAGCGAGGAGAGTCGATAGAGGGATGATCTAGTCGGCGTCCCCGAACGTGATACAGCTATAAATACAATATTACCTATATTTTCCGAATAATAACAAAATTTTTATAAACATACGTCAGCGAGATAGACCGAGGTATTGCACCAAAACAACCCACCGATATTCGCTGTTAATATATTTTTTATACCTTTATAGATAGAATTGTGTACAAGTATTCGGCTTTTACGCAAATATATCAATTTATTTTATACTACACTGCTTGGTCGCGTTTTCTCTGTCCCCGTTTACGAATCATCGAGCGACGCGAAACGCCAGCACGTTGTTAGAAAATATATAATAACTATACAGTAGACAGTTTGGTAGTAGAATCGGAGACCTGCGACGCTGGCCGAAGTCACAGTGTCGGCTATGAGTGCTTCGAGCGATTCGGCCCGTCGTTGGGCCGGTGTTCGTGCCGAACGTACAGCGGACGGCGTCAATAGAAGCTTCGTTCCACGCTTCGGACGGCTTCGATCCGCTCTTCGATCGGCGGGTGGGTCGCAAAGAGCTTCTGGAGCGCCGAGCGGTCACTCCCGAAGATACACAGCGCGGAGACGTTGTCGTCGAGTTCGACGTCGCTTCGCTCGCTGGCCGTCGAGATCTTCCGTAGCGCCCGCGCCATCGCGTCGCCGCCGACGTGTTCGGCGGCGTCGGAGTCGGCGACGTACTCGCGGTACCGCGAGATGGCGAGCACGAACACCATCGCGACCATCTGGACGACGACGCTGGCGAGGTAGCCCAGAACGATGTTTCCGATCCCGCCCTCCCGGGAGAAGGCGATGGCGAAGTACGCGGCCAACCCGAGCATCGAGGCGATGGATTGGCCCATCACCATCATCACCACGTCGCGGTTGTCGATGTGGGCGAGTTCGTGGGCCAACACCCCTTCGAGCTCGTCGTACTCAAGCAGCCGGATGAGCTGTTCGGAGACGACGACGACGCCCGCGCCGCGGCGACCGACGGCGAAGGCGTTCGGAACGCCCATATCGGCGACCATCAACCGCGGCTTCTCGAGGTCCATGTCGTCGGCGATCCGCTCGACGGAGCGGTGGATCTCGGGGTATTGCTCCTCCGACATGTCCTCCGCGCCGCTGCTCCACAGCGCGACCTTCTTGCCGACGATGTACTGGAACCCGGCGAAGCCGATGGTACCGAGGAAGACGATGGGCAACCCGACGCCGAACGCCTCGACGGCGATGATGGCGACGAGAGCGTAGAAGGCGAACAGAATGCTCCCGACGACCGCCATCCTGGCTTTGAGTCCTGTGTGTCGCATGTGAAACAGGGTAAGTGACACGCCGTCATATGGTTTCTGGCTCAAGACCGTTGGACGGGTGGGCCACATCGTCCGGGCGAACTCAAAACGCATAAGTCGCTTCCCGACGCTGTGGCGAATATGCGACGCCACGTGCTCGTCCGCCGGCCCGGGAACAGGAGCCGCGAGCGCGTCGGCCCCACCGCTTTTCCGAAAGCCAAGCGCCCATAGAACGGTCTGTGGCGGGCGTGGCGTCCCGTCGCAGGTCGACCCCGGACGAACGGCTTTCGACCACATCCGACGACATCCCACCATGACCCACGACACATTCACCGGCGTGTTCCCCGCGATGACCACGCCGTTTCACGACGACGAAAGCATCGATCACGAAACCCTCAGCGCACACGCCCAGCGGCTCGAAACGGCCGGCGTCGACGGCCTCGTCCCCGTCGGAACGACGGGCGAGTCGGCGACGATGTCCCACGACGAACACGTCGACGTCATCGAGACGGTCGTCGACGCCGTCGAGGACGTGCCCGTCATCGCCGGGTCCGGGTCGAACAACACCCGCGAGGCGCTGGACCTCTCGGAACGTGCTGCCGCCGCCGGAGCCGACGGCCTCCTCCTGATCTCACCGTACTACAACATCCCCGAACCGGACGGGATGGAGGGTCACTTCCGCGCCGTCGCCGACGCGGTCGACCTCCCGCAGATCATCTACAACGTCCCGGGGCGCACGGGGCGCAACATCGCGACAGAGACGGCCGTCTCGCTCGCGGAACACGAGAACATCGTCGGCTACAAGGCCGCAAGCGGGGATCTCAACCGGACCAACGAGGTCATCGAACGAACGAGAGCGGAGAACTTCGCGGTGCTTTCGGGCGATGACGCCCTCTCTTTGCCGATCGTCGCCCAGGGTGGGTCGGGGTGTATCAGCGTCGCGGCGAACGTCGAACCCGAACGGACCGTCGCTTTGGTCGGGTCGGCGCTGTCGGGGGACTTCGAGCGCGCACGCGAACTCCAGTACGAGATGGGTGAGTTGTTCCGGACGCTGTTCGTCGAGACGAACCCGATCCCGATCAACGAGGCCATGGAGATGCGCGGGATCCACTCCTCGACGATGCGCTCGCCGTTGAGCCCCCTCCAGCCGGAGAACCGCGAACGGCTCCGGACCGTCCTCGAGGAGCTCGAACGATGAGGCTCGTCGTCATCGGCGCGACCGGCCGGACGGGCAGCGAGATCGTCGCCGAGGCGAGCGGCCGTGGCCACGACGTCGTCGGCGTCGCCACCTCCTCGGACACCGTCGAGGACGTGCGCGTGTATCCCAACGGGAGGCTCGCGGAACTGCTCGAGGACGCCGACGCCGTGATCGATTTCACCGTCCCCGAAGCGAGCCGGGAGTGTGTCGAGACCGTCGCCGAGGCGGGCGTCCCCTACGTCGTCGGCACCACGGGATTCGAGGCGGCGGGGCTCGAACGGCTCCGTGAGGCGAGTGAGTCGACGGCCGTCCTGAAGGCCTCGAACTTCGCCCGCGGCGTCCACGCGCTGTTGGAGGTCGTCGAGGCCGGCGTCGAGGCGCTTCCGAACTACGACATCGAGCTCACGGAAACGCACCACAACGGCAAGCGTGACGCCCCGAGCGGCACCGCGAACACGATCCTCGACGTCGTCGACTCGGCCCGCGGGGCGGAGCTCGATCGGACCCACGGCCGGGAGGGCGAACACCGTCGCGAGGGCTCGGAGGTCGGCGTCCACGTCCGTCGAGCGGGCAACGTCCGGGGCGAACACGAGCTCCTCTTTGCGGGCAACGACGAGGTCTTGACGCTTTCACACCGCGCGGAGTCGAGACGCGTCTTCGCAGCCGGGGCCGTCGATGCGGCCGAGTGGCTGGCCGAAAAGGGCCCCGGCTGGTATGAGTTCGGGGACGTGCTGTGATCCGGACGGTCGGCGATCGTTCGAACGCACTGCCGGGGGCGTGAGCCTCTTCAGAGACGCATCCCTACCGCTTGACGTGGATCCCGTACTCTCAGAGATCGAGCGATCCAAGATAGACACAGGGGCCGACGGCGAGTTCTACGGGAAACCGCGGTTCGTCACGCACGCCGACGAGGCGTTCCTCGAAACCCTCACCGAGACGTACGCGTCGGTGCTATCGGATGGGGACCGGGTGTTCGACGCCATGAGCAGTTGGGTGTCCCACCTCCCGCCGCTTGAGTACTGCCGCGTCGTCGGACACGGACTCAACGAGGCCGAACTCGAAGCGAACGACGCCCTCGACGAGTGGTTCCGCCAGGACTTCAACGACGAACGGACGCTTCCGTTCGACGACCGGACGTTCGACGCCGTACTGTGTGCGCTGTCCGTGCAGTATCTCCAGTACCCGGAGGCCGTTTTCGCCGAGTTCGGTCGAATTCTCGCACCCGACGGCGTCGCGGTCGTGAGCTTTACCAACAGGATGTTTCCGACGAAAGCCGTTCGCGCGTGGCGCACAGCGGGGATGGGCGAACGGACGGAGCTGGTTCGGGCATACTGTAATGCCGGCGGGCTTTCGGTTACCGACGTCGTTCGGCGACAGCCCGGAGAGGATCCCTTCGTCGCGGTCGTCGCGCGCAAAAATACGTAGCCTCAGGCGTACCTCGGTGGGTTCGATCCGATCCGCGATATCCGGTACGACGGCCGGCTAGCTTCGGTCACGGTGGGTTCGTCAGATGTCGTCGACCTCGTAGGCCAGCCCCGCGTCCCGAAGCGCATCCGTCACCCGACCCGCGAGGTCGGTCGTGGCGACGACGACGACGTCGAGGCCCCGGCCAGCGGCGTCGGCGGCGACCTCACCCGCCGCAAACGTCACGTCGGAGTCTACTCCCGATTCTCTGAGGGCGGCGACGGCCTCGACGCCGGCGGCGGCGACGACATCCGCGGCAGCCGCCGCCGCTGCCAGCGCCTCCGATCCACGCGGAGTTCCCGATCGGATCGGGGCGATCTGAAACACCGTCACGTCGCCGGGTTCGAGGTCGATGATACCCGCGAACCCGGTCACACCGACGACCTGTCCCGCCTCGGCGTCGGTCGTTGCGACCCCGGTCGCCGGGCCGCCGTCGCCGGGGGTCGCGTGTAACAGCCCGTCCTCGATCGAAAGCGAGACCGTCCCGCCGGATTCGATCTCGGCCGTCGCAAGGGCGGCGTCCTCCTGCATGCTCCCGAGGACGTCCTCCGTGACGTGATCCGCGAACCGGCGCACGTCGGATGCCTGCCCGAACAGCCAGTCGACGCCCTGTTTCGTCACCCGGTACCGCGAGCGGGCCTCCTTCTCGACGAACCCCTCGTCGACGAGTTCGCGAATGTATTCCGAGACTGCCTGGCTCGTCACGCCGACGGCGTCGGCGATCTCACCCTGGTTGACCGCCGGCTGCCGTTCCGCGATCTCGACGAGCACGCGGAACTTCGTCGCGGACCGCTTGTTGTCGAGAACGTCGACCATACCGCTACGTCGTGTCGGCCGTTTAAAAACACCCGCGACTCCGGGAGCACCGATGCGGCGGCCGCCGGGGCGTCCCGTCAACGCTTTGCCCGCGGCGGTCGATCGAACGGCATGGAGTTCGACCCCCGCGATCGGGCGATCTATCTCCCCGCGAGCGGGACGCTCGTCTGTGCGGACCTCCACGTCGGCCGGGATGCGACCTCGAACGTCGAGTTCCGTGTCGGCGAACACGATGACCTCACCGAACGGTTCGAACGCCTGCTCGATCGGTACGAACCGAGCGACGCCGTCATCGCCGGGGATCTGCTGCACTCGTTCGATCGGGTGCCGACCGGGGCGACCGCGACCGTCCGAACGATAGCCGGGCTCGCCGACGATCGAGGCTGTTCGGTGACCGTCACGCCCGGGAACCACGACACGATGCTTGCGGAGCTGTGGGACGGCGACGTTTCACAGGAGTATCGAACCGACGACGGCGTCGTCATCGCGCACGGGCACGTCCCGCCCGCGGGCAGTGCCGACTGCTACGTGATCGGCCACGACCATCCGACGATCGAGATCGAGGGCGTCAGACAGCCCTGTTATCTGTACGGCCCCGACCAGCATGAGGGGTCGACGGTGTTGATGCTCCCGTCGTTCAGCAAACTGCCGGCCGGGATCCGCATCAACGACCTGTCGGCGTCGGGGTTCCAATCGCCACTCGTAACGAATATCGGGTCGCTTCGGCCGATCGTCAGAGACGAGGGCGCCGACAAGACACACGAGTTTCCGCCGCTCGGGGAGCTGCGGGAGTTTTTATAAACGCCGCTACGGCGTCAAAAGCGCCGTCCGGCGGCGGAGGATTTCGCGCCGCAGGCGTGGGATGTAGTAGACGAGGTCCGTCGTCGTCAGAATTCCGACCAGCTCGCCGTCGTCGACGACCGGGAGTCGCTGGACCGAACGGTCTTTCATCAGTTCCGCCGCGGTGTGTATACACTCCGTGCTGGCGACGGTGACGAGGGGCGAACTCATGAACGAACCGACCCGGACGGTGGCCACGTCGGCGTCGGTCGCGACCTGATGCATGATGTCGGATTCGGTCACGATTCCGAGGTTCTCGTCCGTTTCGGGGTCGACGACGATGGCCGAGCCGATGTCGCTCGCGGCGAGGAGTCGGGCAGTCTCGCTTGCGGTTGCCCCCGTCGTGACGGTTTGGACGATGGGCGTCATCACGTCGGCGACCGACTGGGTTATCATACGAGTACTGGGTTGGACAGGGGCTTAGCTTTATAGTATGTTTTATATCAATCGGATAACGGAGGTCAGGAAGCATCGGCACCGAGCGCCTCTGTATACGGATTACTGCTCGTTCTACGTGATTTTTTATTTATATTATTCGGTCCGGGGCGGAGAAAATCGATCCACCGAGGCAAACTGAACAGGGCGTGAGATAGTGACGGATACTTTCGTGGGTAAGTTGGGAGTTGTACCGGTCGATTAATAGGAGGTGTCACCCGCCTCCAGAGCTTACCGACATCGACTATCTCCGTTTATCAGTGCCAGCGCGACGGGGATAGGTCGGCGGCCACTGTATCGGGGGGGTACTAGATCGTACGGGGACCGGATACCGTGGCGGTAACCCTTACAGGCTACCTCCCCGTCCTCAAGGAGCGAACCACGCAAGCGGTGAGCGAGTAGGGTGGGGTGGTTCACCGTCGTCAGGGATGTCGGATACGTTCAACGGTCCTGCCGTGGGGAGCTGTCCAGCGCCGCCTCGGCCGCCCGCCGCCCGCTTTTCAACGCCCCCTGAATCGCCGACCACTCGGTGTAATCGCCCGCCAAGAAGACGGCTCCGTCGGGCGCGTCGACCGCCGGGAGGGCCGGGCGGAACCCGGGCGGCTGGTCGAACTGCGCGAACGAGACCCGGTCGACGCCGACGACATCGAGCTCGCCGAAGTGGTGCTCCGGGAACCATCCGGAAAGCGCATCACGGACGATCGCTCCGAGTTCCTCGTCCGGCTCCTCGCGCTCGCCCAGAAACGTCGCGCTCAGGAGTTGTCGACCCTCGGGGGCGTATTCGGGGGCCGCCGCGCTCATCGGCGCGACGGTATTCGGCTCGTCGTTGGCCGCGTTCAACACGATCCGCGACCCCGTGTCGAGGGCCTGATGGTCCGGTAACGAACAGTGAACCGTTACGGAGGCTTTCGCTCCCCCCGGCGTCGGGACACCGGTCAACTCGCCCGCCGTCTTCGGGTCCGTCGCGACCACGACGGCGTCCGGCGATCGGCTTGGCCGCTCGGTTTCGACGGTCGGACCCTCCGAGTCGACCGCCGTGACGGCGACGCCCGTCTCGATCGTGACGCCCGCGCTCTCGGCGTGTTCGCGGAGTTGTGCCGGGATCTCGCCCATGCCGCCGGCCGGAACGACGGTCTCGCCCGTCGAGAGCGCTTTGAACGTCGTCTCGAACACCGAACTCGACGTCCCGAGCGAGCGATCGAGCGTGATTCCTCCGTAAAACGGGGCGGCGAAGCGTTCGACGAACGCCGTCGAGAAGCCGCGGCCGGCCAGATACTCCCGGATCGTCTCGTCGTCGCCGTCGAAGAGGTCCGCCCACCCGGACTTTCGGAGTTCCCGCTGGAGTCGAAACAGCCGGAGTTTGTCGGCCGTCCGAACGTCGCGGTTCAGGAGCGTCGGCAGGGCGGCGCTTGGGTCGCCGAACGGGTCCGCGAGCGTCGAGCGCCGGTTCGGGCGGGCGATCGTCGCGCCGGGGGCGAACCGTCGGAACTCGAGGGCGTCGTAGTCGAGTTCCCGACGAGCCGCCGGGTAGGCGGTAAAAAGGACCTGAAACCCTCGGTCGAGAGTGTATCCGTCGACGGAACGCGTACGAACTCGCCCGCCGACGCGGTCGCGTTCCTCGAACAGTTCGACTTCGGCCCCCGCCTCGGCGAGGTGCCGTGCGGCGACCAGCCCCGCGAGACCGCCCCCGGCGACGACGACGTGCATACGGCGGCTTCGAGCGGGGGAGACAAACCGGTTTCCGTCCCGGGACCGACCCGGGGGTCGATCGCCGGAGGCGAAAACAATACGACACCGAGGCTCGAACCGGCAGGCATGGGAATCGGCAAACACCTCATCAACGGCATCGTCTCGCTTCTGATCAGCGTCGTCGTCACCGTCGTCGTGGCCGACGACGACGACAGCCCGTGGGTCCTCCACGAGGTCGCCCTCGCCGTCGCCGTGTCGGCGTTCCTCTCGGGCTTTTTCACCAGCTATTTTGCCGAGCGGTAGCCCCGCGAAGGACAGGGCTTTGATGCCGGCACACGAACGGCGGGTATGACTACGACCGCGTTCGAGGGATTTCGCTGTACCGACTGTGGGGCGAGGACGAACGACGAGGGCGCGACGCGGTGTCCGGAGTGCGGCGGGCCGCTCGACGCGCGCTACGATTTCGACGGCGTCGATCTCTCATCGACGGCGTTCGGCGGGCGCTCCGGCGGCTGGAAGCACCGCGAGCTGTTGCCGTTCGTGCCCGACGGAATGGGCGAAGGTGAGACACCCCTGGTCGAGGCCCCCCGGCTGGCGGACGAGTTGGGCGTCGGTCGCGTGTTGATCAAAAACGAAGCCCACAACCCGACAGGCTCCGTCACCGACCGCGGGTTGGCACTCGTCGCCGGGGCCGCGACGCGTGCCGAGGCCGACACGCTCGCGTTACCGACCACCGGCGACGGCGGGCAGTCGGCGGCCGCCTACGCCGCCCGCACGGGCCTGCTCTCCCGGTCGTTCGTCCCGAGCAGGGCGACGTTCATGGCCAAGGCGATGATAAACGTCCACGGGGGTGACATGCGCGTCGTCCAGGGGCGGTTCGACGACGCCCAGTCGGCCTACGAGGACGAGCGCGAATCCATGCCGGCGGCCGACGAGGAAGCGTGGTTCCCCGCCGCCCCGTTCGACTCACCGTACCGCCACGAGGGGACGAAGCCGATCTACTACGAGATCGCTGAGTCACTGGAGTGGACGGCACCCGACGCCGTCGTCACGCCGGTCGGCCACGGCGCGACCATCGCCGGCGTCTGGAAGGGCGCCCGCGAGTTCGAGGCGGCCGGGATCGTCGACGCGAGGCCGACGCTGTACGCCGCCCAACCGGACGGCTGTGCGCCGGTCGTCGAGGCGCTCGAAACCGGTTCCGATCCCGAGCCGTGGGAGGTCCCGGACACGGTCGTCGGGGCCCTCGAAGTCCCCGACCCGGCGGGCGGGCTGGCGGCCGTCGAGGCGATCCGCGCGAGCGGTGGGACGGGCGTGGCTGTCGACGATCAGGACTTACTCGACAGCGCCGCTACCGTCGCCCAACACGAGGGGCTCGAAATCTCGGTCGCCTGCGGGGCCGCCACGGCCGGCGCGTGGGAACTCGCCGAAAACGGCGCGTTCGACGCCGACGACACCGTTGTCATCGTCAACACCGCAACCGGAAACAAGGACGCCGACATCATCCGTAGCCGGCTGATGAGTCAGGGAATATAACCTCCCCCACCCTACTTCCCTTGTTTCGAAGGGGTCGACTGTTGAGGGGGTGACTTTGATGTGGACCCCCAGCGATCAACGCTCGACGGTTGGCCGATAGCCGTCGCTTGCGACCGCCTCGCTCCCTCCGTCGGTGAACAAAATAAACGGGATTTCCGGGTGTGACTCCCGGGCCCGTTCGGGGAACTCGGTTCCGGCGACCCCCGGCATATCGTAGTCGGAGACCACGCGGTCGAACGCGCCGTCGGCCGACTGTGCCCCGACGGCGGTGCTCATACTGTCGGACGTAACTACGTGAATCGCAGCCTCGTCGAAAAAAGCGCTACCGCGTAGCTTTGGGAGTGTGGCGGTTCGGATCTTCACGAAATTACGTCCGACAGTATCAGATACGGATGAAGAGTGCGGCGGTCCGCATTCTGCGTGTTCTATGGCCGGAGCCGACCGTCTCAACGACCGTTTGGACGAGATCGGAGTGGGGTTCGTGGAACGGGAAGCGATACTGCGATCGGTGACGAAGCTCGGTGTTCGGCTCTATCGTGCCGTATTTGCGCTTTCAAATACGCCCGATTCATACCGATGCGACGATCCGTCCGAACACTTAAATACCAACGCGAACCACCCGCCGTGTGCCTCCGATAGACAGCGACCACGATCGCGAATCCGTGACGCGCCGCCTGGAAGCCCTCGAACGCGCCGTCTCCGAGGAGGAACCCCTCGAGCGGGCCGACAGGCTCGACGACGTGGAGAATCGCGTCGCCGAACTCGAGGCCGCGGTACAGGCGCTGCGCGGCTACGTCGGCTCGGTCCGGGCAGTCAACGAGGAGGTCGAACTCCGAGCGGACCGCGCACTCCGGAAGGCCGAGGCCGTCGAACGAACCGTCGCACCGAACGAAACCGACGCCGATGAGACCCCCGAGACCGACGGCGTTCCGGACGGGGAGGCCAATCGTGGTTCGATCCCCTTCGCCGGACTTCGCGAACGGCTGTGATCCGCGTGGTTCTCGGCGTCGCGCTCGCGGCCGCGATCTTCGGTATCGCCGTCCCGAGCGCCGAGGCCGTCGACCGGGATCGAAGCGCCGCCCTAGCGCTTTCGGAACTCGAAGCCCTCAACGAAACCGCCGAGCGCCTCGCGGCCGAAAACGACCCCGTCGATCCCGGCAACGGGCCCGCCGCGACGACAGTCACGCTCGAGCCGCCCGATCCGACGTTCGTCGATCCCGGTCGGATCCGGATCGCGGAGGGCGGTCCGGGCTGGGAGTCGCCGACCGGCCCGAACAGGACGCTCGATCCGGCGGTACCGATCCGCGTCGATACGCCGATCGTCGTCACGGACCGGACGCGCCTGCGGCTGTCGTTCGTCAGTCTCGGCGGTGATCCGGTCGTCCGGATCGAGGTCGAACGCGCGAGAGTTTAAGTACGAATCCGCGGCCAGACTCCCCCGTGCTCGGGAGACTGTTGTCAACGGACGCCGAGTGTCGCTGTGAATCGACGTTCGAGAGGGATCGGCTCGTCGTCGACAGCGGTGAGTGCCCGGGCGGCGGCCGCCTCACCGAAGAACCGGCCTGCCGGGGGACCGTCATTGAGGCGCTCGAACGCCGCGACGTCGGCTCCGTCTGTACACAATCGGACGGATTCGAACGAGCGTACGAGGACGGTGCGGCCGGGTTCCTGATCGCCGCCGGCCGATTTGCGGACGCCGCCAGGTTCCACGACGAATCCCTCGCCGAACGCGCCAGAACGGACCCCCTGGGCGCGGCGCGGGCGGCCGCCGGGCGGGACGGACCAGTCGCCGACCTCGTCGCGGAGACGGGGATGGCCGCCTTTCTCGGTGGGGACTACGCGACGGTCCTGCGGCCACGCGTCGGTCCGACAGTCGCGAAGTCCCGAGTCGCCGCCGGCCCCCCGGCCGACGCGACACTTGAGGACCGGTACGAACTCGACACCGGCGCGGTCGTTCGCCGCTACAGCGGCACGGAGATGGGGACCTACCACCTCACGCCCACCGAACACCGACTCGATCCAGCCGACACCGCGACGCTCGCTGCTGCGTACGGCCGGCTGGCAAGGGGCGCCGTCGAAGGCGGCGACCGCGCGCCCTCCAGGGCGGTCCGGTCCGTCGCTGACGCCGACCAGCCGGTCGGAACGTTGGCCGACGTACTCGCGAAACACACCCGGGGACTGGGTGTGCTGGAGGACTGTTTCGCTGATCCGGCCGTCACCGACGCGTTCGCGACGGCGCCGGTTACCGAGAATCGAATCCGGGTCAGATGCGACGGCGAAACGCTCCGGACGAACGTCAGACTCACTGATGAAGGCGTTGCCGCTTTGGCGTCGCGGTTCCGTCGATCGAGCGGCCGGGCGTTTTCACAGGCCAGCCCGACGCTCGATGCGACGGCGGACGCCGGCGGTCGGCGGGTCCGGATCGCCGGCGTCACCGACCCGGTGAGCGACGGTATCGGGTTTACCTTCCGCGCACACGACGAGGAGGCGTTTCGGATCGCCGATCTGGTCGAGAACGGAACGCTCTCGCCGGAGGTCGCTGCGTTTCTCTCGGTCGCGACGAAACGCGGCGCGGCGACGCTTCTGGCCGGATCGAGAGGGGCCGGAAAGACGACGCTTCTCGGGGCGTTGCTCTGGGAGATCCCGCCGGAGGTTCGGACGGTCGCGATCGAGGACACGCCGGAGCTCCCCGTCTCCGAACTCCAGGGTGGCGGCCGGGACGTTCAGCCGCTCCGCGTGACGACGGGCGATGGGGCTTCGATAACCGCGACCGAAGCGCTCAGAACCGCCCTTCGCCTCGGCGACGGCGCCTTAGTCGTCGGCGAAGTCCGAGGCGAGGAAGCACAGGTGCTCTACGAGGCGATGCGGGTCGGCGCGGCCGACGGGACCGTCCTCGGGACGATCCACGGTGGTGGGGGAGAGTCGGTCCGAGAACGCGTCGTCACCGACCTCGGGGTCGCGGAGTCGGCGTTCGCCGACACGGACCTCGTGGTGACGCTCGAGGCATACGTAGACGGCGGGAGTCGTAAGCGACGCGTCAGATCGATCGAGGCCGTCGAGCGCGGTCCGGAGGGGGTCGCCTTCGGGGAGCTCTACGACGGCGACACCGGGGAGCTTCGGATCGCCGACAGTCCCGTCATCGAGGCGCTGTCGGCGCCGACTGAGACGGCGTCCGACGTGCTATCGGAGATCGAACACCGGACCGCCGATCTGGGGATATAAATCGTGCTCACGGACGACAGGGGGGTCGTGGAGACGCTCGCGGCGCTGTCGCCACGCTCGTCGACACCGAACTCGATGCGCGAGGTCGCCCCGTTTCTGAACGGCGATCCTCGCGCACTCGCCGAAGCGGCCGACGGGGTCGGGATCGCCGTCGGATGTTGTCTCGTGGCCGTCGCCCTCGCCGTCAGCCGGCCGTCGCTTCTCGTCGTCGCCGTATCTGTCGGCTACGGAGCCGCGGTGCTCGTCCGGGGCGGCATCCTCGCTGTCGCGAGCACCCGCCGAAGCCGGACGCTCGGTACCGCTCCGACGATCGTCAGCCGTGCGGTTCTGTGGATGCGTATCGCGCCGGCGGTCGAGGAGGCTGCGGCGTTCGCTGCCGAGACCGAGGGCCGACTCGGTGACCGTCTCGAACTCCACGTCGGGCGTGCTCGCGGAACGGCACGATCCGGCTTCGGTACGTTCGCCGGGGCGTGGCGCGGGCGGTTTCCGGCGCTGTATCGGTCCGTGACGCTCGTCGAAGCCGCCGCGGACGCACCGGACGGCGACCGCGATCGGACGCTCGATCGCGCGATGGAGACGATTCTCGACGGGACGCGGGATCGGGCGACCGAGGCCGCGGAATCGCTCCGCGGCCCGTCGACGGCGATCTACGCCTTCGGAGTGCTCCTTCCGCTCGCCTTGGTGAGTGTGTTGCCGGCTGCCGGTGCGGCGGGCGTCGACGCGACCCTCCCGATGATCGTCGTCCTGTACGATTTCGCCCTTCCGGTCGGACTGGTGTGTGCGAGCGGGTGGTTGCTCTCGAACCGCCCGGTCGGGTTCCCGCCGGTCGCGGTCGACTCGGCTGTCGCACCGCATCCGGCCGTCTACGGGGGATCGGGTCTCGGTGTCGGTCTCGCAGGCGCGGCCGTTGCGTGGGCTGTCCTCCCGGAATGGACCGTTCCCTTCGCCGCGATCGGCCTCGGGGTTGGCGTGTCGCTTTTCGTTCGATACCGGCCGGTAGTCGCCGTCCGCGAACGGGCCGACGAACTCGAAGCCGCCCTCTCTGACGCGCTGTATCTCGTCGGTCGACGCGTCTCCGACGGGATCGCAGTCGAACAAGCGGTCGCCGACGCCGCCGAGGAGCTCGAGGGCGTCGCAGGCGAGACGTTCGAGGCTGCGGCCAGACGCGGCCGACAGCTCCGCGTCGGTGTCGAAGCGGCCTTTCTCGGCGAACACGGAGCCCTCGAAGATATCCCCAGCCAGCGTGCCGAAAGCACGGCCCGGTTGCTCGGGATGGCCGCGGGAGCCGGGGCACCGGCGGGCCGGGCCTTAGTCGAGACGGCGGATCACCTCGACGAACTCGGGCGGGTCGAGCGGGACGCCAGACGGGAACTCGGTCGCGTCACGTCGACGCTATCGAACACCGCCGCGTTCTTCGGCCCGCTCGTCGGCGGGGCCACGGTCGCGCTCGCCGACAGCGTCGGGACGACTGAGGCGCTCGACGGGGGAACACCGGAGACGGCAGGTCTCGGTCTCGCTGTGGGTATTTACGTGTTGTTGATGGCCGCCGTTCTCACCGGGCTTTCGACGGGGCTCCGGCGCGGCCTCGACCGCGCGACCGTCGGGTACCGGATCGGGATCGCGCTCCCGACCGCGACGGTGACGTACCTCACGGCACTGTTCGTCACGTCCGCGGTCTCCGGAGGTTTATAAATAAAGACGGGACCAGACGGCCCATGTTCGGGTTGCCACTGGATGCGTGGTACGTCTGGATCGGACTGGCCGTCGCAAGCACCGCGGCGTTCGGCGTCGTGACCGTTCTGCCGTCCGCCCCGCCGCCGGATGCGTCGGGCGTGGCCCGGACCGTCGACAGCGTGGCGGCGAGCGACCACGCGGGCGTCGGAAAACACCCACTTTCGAACGCCGACTCGGTCCGCATCGGGGCCGACTCGGTCTCGATCCGCGGCGCGGGCGGAACGGCGCACGCGTCGTTCGGCTACGGGCCCGTCGTGCCGGTGGTCGACGATCCAGCCCTTCGGGGGACGCTCCTCGGGGAACCGCCGGATCGAGCGTTTAAAACGCCGGAGGCGTTCGAACGGGCTGTTCGGGACGCCCGGACGGACGAACCGCGCTGGCAGGACACGGATAGGTTGGTGGTCCGCCGCGTCCGCTGGGAGGGAACCGATGTGGTCCTGGCCGGATAGGGGGCAGACGGAGCCGCTTGCCGCCCTCATTGCGGTGTTCGCGCTCGGAGCGGGGCTCTCACTGTACGTTGGAGCCCTCGAGTCGACGCTCCCGCTCCTTTCGACGGACTCGGGGATAACGCCGACTGCGGCTGATCGCCTCGTCTCCGAAGCCTCTTCATTCGGCGCCCTCAGACCGCCGATAGCGGGCGCGACGGAGACCGCCCGTCCGAGCGGGTACGCGATGAACGCGACCGTTCGGACCGACGCGGGGGTGTGGCACGGTGGGGACCCGACTTCCGACGCCGCTGACTGCGTGCGCCGACAGGTCGCCGTCGGAGTCGCGCCGGGAACTGTCCGTCCGGGGACCTTGGAGGTGTGCACGTGGACAGAGCCGTGAGCACGGTGTTGGACGTCGCGGTCTGTCTCCTGTTGATCGGCGTCGCCGTCGGTACGCTCGCCGTCGCGATCCCCGACGAACGCACGGGGGCTTCGGTCGATAGCGACCCCCCCGCGGAGACGATCACGACAGTTACGACGAGCGTTTCGGTCGACGACGGCCAGCACGCACACGGGACGCTCGCACAGCACCTCGCACGGGCAGTCCTCCTATCCGCGAGACTCGACGGGGATCCGCTCTTTGAGTCGTCGTATCCCGAAGCAACCCGGGACGCGGTCGAATCGGACACCCCTGATAGGGTCCACGTCACCGCCCGATGGACACCGTACTCCGGCGCGCCGCTGAACGCGACTCTCTCGGCGGGGGCGACTCCCCCTTCGACGGCCGAGGTGGCGGCGACGACGCTGACAGTCGACAGCGGGGTCTCGATCGATTCACGGGACGGATCCACAGAAACCGTTGCCGCAGCCGTCTCCGAGGCGTATATAACCCGGATGTTCCCGCCGGAACGGACTCGGATGGCGCTCGTCGACCCGCGGACGGCATCGCGGACCGCCGACCGATACCGGCGGTTCGGTGGGACACTCGGTGTGGATATCGAGAGACCGGTATCCGACGCTGTACCGAGACGGGCGAACGGACTGCTCTCGGCGGCGCTCGCTGCTCGGCTCGATTCCGGGCTGCGATCGAAGGGGACGGACCCCGGTGGCGAGACCACCAAGGTCGGCCCGGAACACGTCGAAATCGTCGTCCGGCGGTGGGAGCCGTGAACGACCGCGGTCGGGTTCCGTTCGCGCTCGTGGGCGTCCTTTTGGTTCTCACCAGCACGACGCTGGCTGTGAGTGCCACCACGGGACCGACCGGGGAATCACCGGCCATCGACGATGCGATGGACGGCGCAACGGCGACGACGGTGAGCGAACTCCGTGAAGCGACCGACGATGCAGCGACAGCCGCGGCGATCGATCCGGTCACAAACCCGGACGACACGACTGCCGGGCGTGCGCTGAACGACAGCCAACCGTTCGTCGACGCCCTTCGGCTCCGCATCTATCTTCGCGCACTCGAGCGTGTCGACGGTATCGAAACGACACGAGGACCGGTCACGGTGACAGCCTCGCTTCCGTCGGTCGAGGCGACGAGGAAGGGGTACCGAACGGCGATCGAACGCGTCAGTATCGAACGGGCGGGCCAGGACGATGCCGCGTTGGGTGTCAGAATCGACGGGCTGACGCTGTCGGCCAGCAGGGATGGCCGGACCGTATCGACCGTCGAGCGGTCGCCGCGCTTCGTCGTCTCGAACCCCGCGTTGCTGCTGCACGAGCGGACCGAACGGTTCGAAGCGCGGGCGAACGCGCCGGTGACGGAAAGCGGGCTCGGGCAGCGATTGACGGCCAGACTCTATCCGATCGCGTGGACTCGCGGCTACGCGCAGTATGGGGGTGCACCGATATCGACGGTCCTCGGGACGCGACACATCGAAGTAGCGACGAACGATGCGCTACTCGCCGAGCAGCGAGCCACGTTCGGCGAGGCGGATCCGGACGGCCACCGCGGCGTTGCCGCCGGTGGTCGACGCGTTATGAACACGGACGCCATCGTCGGGGTCGGCGGGGATGAGGAATGGGTAGACGACGTTCTCGGCGGGGCTGACGCGTTGGGCTCGGACCCACCGCCAGAACAGCCGGTCGGAACCTGGCGAGAAGAGCCGGAGGAGCCGGAGGTAACGGTCGCCGTCAACGCCTCCGCCGATCACGCGTTCGCCGAGACGACCGGCCTTTCCGGCGACGACCGACTCGACGGGATCATCGAACGGGTCCACACGGTCGAAGCCGGTGTCGAGACGGGAACGAGGTTTGTCGGTCGTTCGTCTCAGGGAACCCGATCCGCCGGCGGTGGGTGGGCGCTCGTCTCGACGACGACCGACACGAGCGTCGATTCGTCGCGAGTCGGGAGCGGCGGTCCGAGCATGTACGGCTGGACGACAGTTGATAGCGGACGCTATGAGGTGACGGTGACGCGCACGACGACACGCAGTTGGGAGAAGAACAACGACACTACGACGACCGAGTTGACCCGGAAACGGATCTACGAGGTCGGCATCTCCGTCGGGGCGAGAACTGTCCCCGTCGACGGCGCGCCGGAAGGTCGGATCGACGGGCACCTCCGGAATGCAGCCGGCCGTGCTGCAGAACGAGCCCTCACCCGTGCCGGCGGGTTCGACGGGGCAGCGGAGACGGCAGCGCGCGGGGGGTCGGCCCGATCACGGGCGAGTGCAACGGCGGAACCGGCGATCGAGCGATCGACCGTCGAGTCGGACCTCGGGGACCTCCGCGATCGGACCGCCGCTGTCTCGGTGACGCTTCCGGCCCCGGCCGTCGGCACCGGACGTGCGAACCCGCCCGAACGGCTGCGCGCGGAGGTCGACGGCCAGCGGGACGAACTTCTCCCCGACGCGGATCCGACGGCCAGCGAGCGGGCGCGCCGTGCCGCACGCCTCGTGTACCTCCGCTCGCTCGACGACGTGTTAGCGAACAGAACGTCGTCGTTCGAGGATGCCGGCGACGGGATCGGTGACGAATTGGGCGAGTATCTCGGGACGGACCGCCTCGACGGGGCGCTGGCGGCCCACCGGGAGCCGTCGGATCCCGGCGCGGAACCGATAGCCGATCCCGCGGGGAATCTGACGCTCTCGGTCGACACCGCGCCGTCGTATCTCACGACGAGGAAGGTGACCCGCGACCGGATCGACGGGCGCGGTGGCGGGAGCGTCTATCCGCTCACAACCCGGTCAGTCAACGTGTTCAGTTCGCCGCACGGACAGGTCGCCGAAGGGGTGTTCGACCGGATCCCGTTCCTCTCGGCGCAGCGTGTTTCGCTGTCGACGGCAGCCCGGACGCTCGCCGCGATCGATCCGAACGCCCCGGAGTACGACGACCTCAAAGCCGATGTCGACAGCTCGACAGCCCACGTTCGCGGCGAGTTGGTCGCCGAACTGATCGACGCCGGCGCGTCCGAACACGACGCCGAGGCGGCGCTTCGGACGGATCTCTCGACAGCCGAGGAGGCGCTCGCGCTCACAAACGGGACGACGATCGAACGAGCGGCAGCATCGGTCGAGGGGCCGCCGTCGAGCGAACGGCTCGAACTCCGGATGGAGACACGCCTCGACGATGAACTGTCCGAACCAGCCGCTCGCCCTTCGGAACCGACGACGACCGACGCCCAGGAAGCTGCCGCCGATGAGTTCGGCGACGAACTCGAGGACACACTCGCCGATGGTCTCGAGACGGCGGGGGAACGTGCCAGAGCCGAGCGACTTGGCGACCGACTCGGCGCGCTTCCTGCGGGACTACCCCTCGCACCGGTTCCGGGGTACTGGTATGCGACCGCGAACGTCTGGTATACGAACGTCGGCGGTGAGTACGAACACTTCGCCGTCCGGACGAACCGCAGTGACGGGACCGCGAAGACGACGTATCTCCGCGACGGTCGAACCGTGAGCGTGACACATGACGGCGAGCCGAGACGTCTCGGAACGGCCGAAGCGGTCTCGTTTGAGACCCGGACTGCCGTAGTCGTGGTCGTTCCCCCGGGCCCGCGTGGTGTCGGAGACACCGACGGCGAACCGATCAAAACGTCTCCCGGGTGGTAGCAATAGGTGATCAACGCCCGAACGCTACTTTAACGGGGACCCCGAACGGGTGGTATGCTCCACGAACTCGCGGACGCTCCCGGCGACCGGACGCCCTCGGAGCTTCACGAACGGTATTTGAAGGCACTCGCTACGGCGATCGACGACCACGGCGTCGGTTCCGTTGCCGAGGCATCCGGCGTCGATCCGGCGAAACTGCGTGCGATACTCGATGGCGATGCTCCGGACGTGACGCTTGAGGAGGCGGCGTCGGTTCTGTCTGTCCGCGATGGATCGCCGGACGGCGAGACGATCGCGATGGTCGCCAGGGACGAACTCCTGATGGGGATGACGACGGCCGTACTGGACGTCGAGGCCGTCGAATCGGGGATCGACGGCGAACTCGAGGCCCGCGAGATCCAATCGAAGATCGAGGGACGGTTTCCCATGACGCTTCGGGAGTTCGCGCTGTTGCACCAGTACATCAGCGGGGCACGGTAACGATGCGGGTCGGGATTCTCGGCTGCGGGTACGTCGGGCTCGAACTCGCCCGCCAGTTGCGTCCCGAACACGATGTCGTCGGGGTCCGCCGGTCCGCGGAGGGAATCGCCGCCATCGAAGCGACGGGCGCGGAGGCCGTCCAAGCGAACGTGACGGATCCCGAAGAACTCGCCGGGGTTCCGGACGTCGACGCGTTGGTGTTCGCCGCGTCGTCCGGCGGTCGGGATGCGGACGCCGCCGAACGAGTCTACGTCGACGGTCTCCGGACGGCTATCGAGGCGTTCGGGGAACGGAGATCGTCGCCGGAGCGGCTCGTGTACACGTCGAGCACCGGTGTGTACGGCGATCACGGCGGCGGGTGGGTCGACGAAGAAACGACGCTTTCACCCACCACTGCGAAGACGCGAGTGCTCGCCGAAGCCGAGCGGATCGCACGCGACGTCGCGCCCGAGTACGACATCGACGGGGCGGTCGCGCGGTTTGCCGGCCTCTATGGGCCCGACCGGTACCGACTCGAACGCTATCTCGGGGGCCCGGTAACCGAGGGGTACCTGAACATGATCCACCGCGACGACGCCGCCGGAGTCGTCCGGTTCATGCTCGAATCGACCGACGAGGGTCTGCTTGTTGCGGTCGACGACGAGCCGACCGACAAGTGGACGTTCGCCGACTGGCTCGCCGACGAGTGCGGTGTCGAGCGGCCCCCGAAACGAACGAAGGCCGACCGCCTCGATGACGACGGTCTTTCTGAGGCCGCTCGACGGCGGATCCTCACGAGCAAACGGTGTTCGAACGAGCGCTTGCGAGACCTCGGCTACGAGTTCCAGTACCCGACCTACCGGGAGGGGTATCGGGCTGCGGTCGACGCCTACCGGGCGGGCTGATCCCCGGTCGGGTTCGCTCGACCGGAAGACGGCCCGACACCGCTTTGGCTTTCGATTCCGAACGATGCCGCAAGGCGTGGGTTTTTCGACACAGAAGCCGTCGGTTAATACAATGGAATACGTACAGGAAGGGGTCGCGACGCTCCACGATTTCGGGGACGCCCGCCCGACGGCACCGACGGATAACGCGACCGTCGTCGTCCCCATGACCGAACGCGAACACGCCGGATTGGCGGCTGAACGTGTCCTATCCGCGCTCGAGGTGGTATCGCCGGAGCGCGTCGTCGTTCCGCTTCGAGCATCGGAGCAACGAGTCGGCGCGGTCGCCCGGTGGCTCTCGGAGTTCGATCTCCCGCTGTCGGTGCTTTGGTGTGACGGCCCGCGACTCTCGGATCTTCTCTCGGACGCCGGACTCGACGGAACGCGGGGCAAGGGCCGGGACGTCTGGTTCGCGCTCGGCATCGCGAGCGACAGCGAGTACGTTGTCGTCCACGACGCCGACGCCAAGAGCTACGACGAACACCACGTTCCGAAGCTGCTGTTTCCGCTCGCACACGGGATGGGATTCTCGAAGGGGTACTACGCCCGCGTCGAGAACGATCGCCTGTACGGGCGGCTGTTCCGGCTGTTCTACCGGCCGTTGATCGAGGCGCTCGCCTCGGAGGGGGACGCGCCGATACTCGACTATCTGGGATCGTTCAGGTACGCGCTGGCGGGGGAGTTCGCGATGACAGGTCGGGTGGCGAGACGGCTCCGGATCCAGCGCGGCTGGGGGCTCGAGGTCGGCACGCTCGGCGAGGCGTTCCGGCTGGTCGGTCGCGAGGAGTCGGCGCAAGTCGATCTCGGGATCCACGAACACGATCACCGTTCGGTTTCGGGACCCAGCGGGCTCTCGGACATGTCCGAACAGGTCGGGGAGGCGTTGTTTAGAGCCGTCGAAGACAACGGGTACGAGCCGAGTTACGCGACGCTCGACGGAAGTTACAGGGAGGCGGCCGAGCGACTCGTGAACGGGTACGCCCTCGACGCCGGATTCAACGGCCTCGAGTACGATCGTGAGGACGAAACGGCACAGATCGACGCCTACGCCGACAGGATCGGGCGGCCGGGCGACGATACGCGGCTCCCGGCTTGGGAGGACGCGGCGATCGTGCCGGCCGATGTCGTGACGGCGGCGACCCACGACCTCGCGGACGCGGCCGGCGTCGATCCCGATCGGATGGCGCTCCGGCATCCGAGGTAGCGTCCGGAACGTTCACGTCCGAGTCACGCGAGACGGAAGGCATGAAACAAGCGATCGTTGCACGGACAGACCTCGGAATGGGGACGGGTAAACTCGCCGCACAGGTCGCACACGCATCGCTGAAAGCCTACGAGAGCGCCGACCCGGACGCCCAACGCGGGTGGAAATCAGGCGGGGGGAAGAAGATCGTGCTGAAGGGTTCGGGCGAAACACAGCTCCAAGAACTCGCCGACCGGGCGCGGCGGGAACGGCTCCCGCACGCGCTTGTTCGCGACGCCGGCCACACGCAACTCGAACCGGGAACCGTGACGGCGCTCGCCGTCGGCCCCGGCCCGGAGAACATCGTCGACAAGGTGACCGGGGATCTGAGCCTGTACTGACCGCGTCAGTCGAACCCGCGGGTGTACTGCCTCGGGACGGGGGCCTCCTCTCCGAGTTCCTTTGCGGCCCGGATCGCGAAGTACGGATCTCGGAGGTGTTCGCGGCCGACGATGGCGAGGTCGGCGCGGTCGTTGCGGATGACCTCGTCGGCACCCTCCGGCGTCGTGATCCCGCCGACGGCCCCGACCGGCGTGCCGCTCTCGGCCACGCGTTCGGCGTAGGGGACCTGGTAGTGCGGGCCGGTCCCGGGGATCTGTTGCTCGGGGTGGATCCCCCCCGAACTCACGTCGACGAGGTCGACGCCGAGCGGTTTCAGCTCACCGGCGAGTCGGGCGGAGTCCTCGACGGTCCACGATTCCCGATCCGGGAGCCAGTCGGTCGCCGACACCCGAACGAAGACGGGCGTCCTCTCCGGAATCGCCCCCCGGACTCCGGTGACGATCTCTCTGAGCAGTCGGGTTCGGTTCTCGAAACTCCCGCCGTACTCGTCCTCGCGGGTGTTCGTGACCGGCGAGAGGAATTCGTGGAGCAGGTAGCCGTGGGCGGCGTGAATCTCCACGATGTCGAAGCCGGTCTCGACCGAGCGCACGGCGGCGTCGACGAAGGCGTCCCTGACGCGTTCGATGCCGTCGATGTCGAGCCGTTCGGTATTTAACGGCTCCCCGTGGGGCCACGGCTCGTCGGTCGGCCCGACGGGCGTCCACCCGGAACCGCCGTGGACCGGATCGCCACCCTCCGAGGGGCGATGCGTCGACGCCTTCCGCCCGGCGTGGGCGAGCTGGATACCCGAACGCGCTCCCTGCAAGTCTATATACTCGGTGATCGGAGCCAACGCCTCCGCGTGCTCGTCGCTCCAGATCCCGAGATCCTGCGGGGAGATCCGCCCGCGCGGGGCGACAGCCGTCGCTTCGGCCATGACGATCCCGGCACCGCCGGTCGCCCGGCTCCCGAGGTGGACGAGATGCCAGTCGGTCGCGAGGCCGTCCTCGGCCTCGCAGGAGTACTGACACATCGGCGACACCATCACGCGGTTTCTGGCCGTTATTCCTCGACACTCGAAGGGGGTAAACAGATGCACAGCCGTCGTTCGTCGGCTGTGCGAAAAGACCCTTCGTCTCCCGTGTGGTCGGCGATTACCCGCCGAATTCGTCGAGCCCGGTCTGTCCGCCGGTTCGCCGGGGCGTCCCGTCGTCGGTCCCCGACGCGGTCCGGTCCCGGTCGCCAGTGAACGACGCCCGACGGCGGATCTCGGGATCCTCGAGCGCCTCCGACGCCCGGTCCGTGAGCGCACTCCACGCTTCTCGCGCGTCCGCCCGCCGTCGTTCGAAGTCGACGACCGGGTACGGATACGCCTCCCCGATCTCGACGCCGCACTCCGTCTGGACGGACAGCGGGGCTTTCTCCGGTCGGTCGAGGTACTCGGTCGGAAACGCCTCGAGCTCCGGGACGTACGTTCGGATGTACTCGCCGTCGGGGTCGTTCTCCCTGACCTGCTTTCGGGGGTTGTATATCCGCAGCGGATGGACGCCGACCAGCCCCGACTGCATCTGCCACTGCTGGTAGTTGATCGCCGGGTCGGCGTCGATCAGATGCCGATAGAACCAGTCCGCCCCGATCTTCCACCAGCCGCGGAGGATGTACGTATAAAAGGTTGCACACATCGCGCGCATCCGGAAGTTCAACCAGCCGGTCCGACGCAGCGCACGCATACTCGCGTCGACCATCGGGAACCCCGTCTCCCCACGTTTCCAGGCGGCAACCAGTTCGGGATCGTGTGTCGACCGGTTCATCCCCCGAAAGACGGGGTTTACGGCGTGTTGGGTCGCCTCGGGGTTGTCAGCGAGTTTCTGTGTGAAGTGGCGGTTCCAAAACAGCCGGGTTGTAAAAAGCTCCCGCGACCGGTCGTCGGGTGCCCGGTCAGTGACGTACTGGTAGGCGCTTCGGAGCGAGAGACAGCCAAGCGCAAAGTACGGCGAGAGGTTCGACGTTCGTTCCTCCGCGGCGGCGGGCGGCGAGATTCCGCCGACGTAGTCGTGAATGTTCCCCGTGAACGCTTCGAGTTGCTGTCTGGCGCGCCGGCAGCCCCCGCGGTGTCGACGCTGCTTCTCGGAGCTGACTTCGTATTCGGCCTCGATCCCCTCGACCGTCACGGTCGACGCCACGCCATCGCCGACTGTGGCGGGTGGGTCGTGTGTCTCGCCCTCGAAGTAGGCTTCGGCCTGCTCGTTCCACCTCTCGCGCGTCCGACCGGTCCTGACGATCCCGTCGTCCTCGAAGACGGAGACGCGGTCCCAACCGGAGATAGCCCGATCCCGTTGGAGGGCGTACCCCGCGGTGGTCGTCGCGTTCAGATAGATCCGATCGACTGTCCCTTCATCGAGAAGTCCCCGGAGGATCGATCGGGGGTCGCCGTGTCGATACGCGAGGTCGCCGTCGCGCCCGCGATACGCGTCGACCAACGCCTCGAGGGATTCATGCAGGAACTCGATTCGACCGTCACAGACACGATCGCTCCGATAGAATCGGGGATCGAACACGAACGTCGGGTGCGCCGTCCCGTCGGCTGCCGCCGCCGCGAGCGCCGGATTGTCCCGGACGCGGAGGTCGTCGCGGTGCCACACCAGGATGTCGGATGCCACATGACCGATACGTTCCTCGCCGTCTAAAACCCCAGGACGAATACGAACTGCCTTGTTCGGCGGCGCGTACACTCGGTGTATGCGCGATGCGCACCCGATCGAGGCGACCGTCGGAATCGAACATTACGTCACGAACACCGACGGCGTCGGCGGTCATCTCCGCGATCGCCCCGGGGACTTCCGGGTTCGCGAACGGGAGGCATTCGGCGCGGATCTGCGGGACCTCGAGGCCGATGTGGGCTCTTACCCACATCTGGTGTTTCGGGCGACGCTGCGGCGGTGGGACACGAACGACTTCGCGTCGGCGCTTTCGAAGCGGCTCGGTGTCAGCCGTGAACGCGTCTCATGGGCGGGGACAAAGGACAAACACGCCATCACGACGCAGCTGTTTTCGATACAACGCGGCGAAAACGAGCTTCCGGAGCTCGACGGCGCCGAGATCGAACTCCTCGGCCGGGCGGGGCGGCCGGTGTTGTTCGGCGATCTCATCGGAAACGAGTTTGAGGTGGTCGTTCGCGACCCCGAGCGCCCGGAGAACGCGGACGCGATCGTCTCGGAACTCCGGCGCTTCGCGGCTGACGGCGACAATCCCGGCGACGTCGTCGCCGTTCCGAACTACTTCGGCCAGCAGCGCTTCGGCTCGATGCGTCCGATCACTCACCGGGTGGGCCTCGACGTCGTCCGTGGGGACTGGGAATCGGCGGCGGTCCGATACGTCTGTGAATCCAGCGAGCGCGAACCGGAACGGACGCGAAACGCCCGCGAACGCCTCGCCGAGAGCCGGGAGTGGACGACGGCAGACGACCTCCTTCCGGGCGGGCTCCGGTTCGAACGGGCGATCGCCGGGCGCCTAGCCGAGAGGGCGGCGGAACCGAAGGACTACCGCGCCGCCCTCGAGACCCTGCCGACGAACCTTCAGCGCATGTTCACGAACGCCGCCCAATCGTACGTCTTCAACAGGGTGCTCTCCGAACGGCTCCGACGGGGGCTCCCGTTCGGGACGCCGATCGAGGGTGACGTGGTCTGTTTCGCGGACGACGATGGTCTCCCCGATCCCGCCCGGACGCAGATCGTCGACGAGGGACGGCTCCGAACGATTCGACGACACTGCGAACGCGGGCGGGCGTTCGTCACCGCGCCGCTCGTCGGCACCGACACCGAGTTCGGCGCCGGCGAACCGGAATCGATCGTGCGTGAGGTGCTGGACGATCTGGGCCTCGATAGGGGATATTTCGATCGCCCCGGCGAGTTCGGGTCGACGGGCACGCGGCGGGCGATCAGGGTCACGACGGAACTCGGTGTCGACGCCGATCCGCTCACGCTGCGATTCTCACTGCCCAAGGGAAGTTACGCGACCGTCCTCGCGCGTGAGTTCTTGAAAAACGGCCCGACTTCCTGACACCCGATCACTCCGATACCCTGCCCGCGGGAGACCGCCCCGTTTATCGGGGTCGATCGCCTCCATTACGGTATGGAGTGTCGGTGCTGTGCGTCGCCGCTCGACCGACCGGGTGATTACTGTCTGGTCTGTCGCAGCCCCAACGCCGACACCGTCGTCATCGAGTGTACTCGCGAACGGGCGACGGTGTCGGCGCTTTTCGACGACGAGATCGTCGGCCAGCGAACGGTTACGACGAGCCGCGAAGCCGACGAGCGCTGGGCGCCGACGGAGCTTCGGAACTTCGCCGGCCGGATTGCCGACGAGACGCGACGGAAACGCCCCGAGGAGGTGTACGCGACGGGTGATCGGGAGGTGATTGCCGCGGTTCGTGGGGAGCTCCACCACCCGTTCTATCGCGTCGAGAGCGACGATCCGATAGCGGCCGTCCGACAAAAACGCGGCGACCCCGCACTGGAGGTCGTGGAGGCGACGGTAACGGAAAAACTCGGCGGCAGCCACAGTACGCTCATCGGCGGCCGGGACGGCCGGCGTGCGCTCGAAACCGTCGCGGAGCACCCACACGTAAAGAAGATAATTCCGGGGCCGATCGACGCCGGCGGATCCGGGTCCCGGACGGGCGTTCGGGCGAAGGCCACCCGGGCGGATCAACACGGAAACGTCCGACTCCTGATCCGGGACGGGTCAAGCGTCCAAGAGAACCGGATCGTAACGACCGCCGGGAGCCGGGAGCTGGGCGAACTCGTGCGGGCGGATCTCAACGACGCGCTCTCGGAGACGGAACTGCAGGAGTGAGCCGACTCGCGTGTCGCTTGTGCTCGGCGGGAAACGTGGGGTTTATGCCTTCGCTGCGGCCATAGTAAAACACTATGGCCAAGAAGGGTAAGACAGGAAGCGCCGGCCGCTTCGGCGCACGATACGGACGGGTCGCCCGCCGTCGCGTCGCCGAGATCGAAGAGGACACGGAGAACGCGTCAGTCGACGGCGACAGCGTCAAACGGCTCGGAACCGGAATCTGGGTCAACGAGGAAACCGGCGAGACGTTCACCGGCGGTGCCTACCGCCCCGAAACGCCCGCCGGGAAGACCGTCAAACGATCTATCCGAGCGGCGATCGGCGACGACGAATAGATGAGCTACAAGTGTTCCCGCTGTAAGCGCGACGTCGAACTCGACGAGTACGGCGGCGTCCGCTGTCCGTACTGCGGCCACCGCGTCCTGCTGAAAGAGCGGAGCCGCGATATCAAAGAAGTCGACGTCAAGTAACGTGCACACCGCCGAACTCGTTTTCACGTACCGATCCCCGGAAGCCGCGGCGCTCGTCGCCGACGCCGTCGCCGGCGAGATGGGCGAACTCGATGACGACAGAGCGTCGGCGACCCTCGGGCGGACTGCCGCCGAGGTACGGATCGAGATCGAGGCGGCGGACCTCGTCGCGCTCCGGGCGGGGCTAAACACGTGGACAAGCCTCGTCGAAGTCGGCGAGCGGGCCGCCGAGGCCGGTCGTCCGGGCGATGTGTTATAAATAATGACGCGGGCAACCGGCGTATGCGCTGATCGATGGCCGACGATCCGCGAGCGGGAGTACGGCGGACGGATCGTCGGGCGGTAGCCCGCCGTCCGTTCGAAGGACCCCCTGTCAACGGACCTCGTAGATCACGACGTCACCGTGGCTGTAGACGGGCGTAAGCCGCGGATGCTCGTCGATTGTCGGCTCATATGCGGCTCGCTCGGCCGGGCCGATGTAGACGTATTCGACGTCGTAGCGATCCAGGAGTGCCGACTGTTGATCAACGGTACCCTCATAGATCGCCGTCACATCGCCGAGTCGCTCCTCGTAGGGGGCAGTACCGCGGTACTGCTCCTCGTGCATCCAGCCGAGGACGGTCGGGATGCCCGTCAGGCTCGCCGGTGCGGAGGCGCCTTCGCCATCCTCCGGAACCCACCGATAGCCGCCCGGCGCCGCGGTAACGATCGTGGGTTGTCCCTCACGGTCGTCGAGCCACGCGATCGCCGCCGCCTCGTCGGGATACGTCGCGTCGAGGTAGGCTTCACCGTCCAGCGTCGGGCCTTCGCTTCCGATCGGCTCGTTTCCGAAGTGTGCCGGGATCGCGAATCCGGCGTACAAGCCCGTCGTCAGGACCGCCACGCAGACGACGGCGGTTCCGAACCGACGCCACCGTGCCGTTGCGACGGATTCGAGCGCGCCCGACGGATCGAACAACCGTGCGGCGATGACGCCGGCCGCCGGCGCCCAGATCACCCACAGTTGCGAGTACGCCTTGAAAACGGTGTTCAGCCGCTCGGCCCCAGACCCGCTTCGATGGGGTTCGACGACGTACGCGAACTCGACAATGAGGGCGAGTCCGAGGCCGGCAAGGATCAACAGCGTCTCGAACCCGACGTCGGTCCGGCTCCGCAATAACGCCCACGCGGCGATCAGGGGCGGACCGAACAGCGTGACGGCAGCAGCCCCCAAGGCCCAGGCCACTGCCGAACCGACGGCGATACCACTGACAACGACGAGGGTTCGGACGTCCGGACGGCCACGGCCGTACTCACCGAGGCGTCCAGCGAGGTATGGCAAAAAGAGCAAGAAAAACCCGCCGTGGACGATCAACAACGGCCACATGTCGCTTCTCGGGGGGAGCACGCCCACGCTTCGCGTGCTCGCGCTCGACAGCCAGAACGGGGCGATCAAAAGCCCACCGACGAGGAGTCCCGCGATGGCCGTAGCGAGGGCGACGCCGTCCCTGCGGAGCTCCTCACGAACCCGCCCGCCCGTTGAAATCCGGTCCCGGAACGATAACGGAAGCAACGTCGCCGGCTCCGCCGGGGCAAACGCGACAGTCAAAAAAACGAGGCCGCCGGCGACGGGAACGTCCCACGTGTTAGTAATAGCGAGGAAGCCGGCGACCGGTGTCGTCGCGAGCAATAGCAGCCGCCGGCGTGTCGTCTCAGCCTCTGGCGTCAGCCAGTAACTGTAACACAGTCCGGCCGCAAGGAGAGTAAACGGTGTGGTAATCATGTGTGCGTGGAGGTCGCCGTTGAGCCACGCGAACAGCGGAAACTCGGTGATCGTCCCGTCGATGACCCGGCTCGCATCCCAATAAAAAAACGTCGAGGGGGTCCACGAGGCGATGCCGGAGCCGGGAGCCGACACTACGGCCGCAAGCCCCGAGGGAAGCAGCCAGGCGGCGACCCCGGCGGCGGTGTGGAGGTTCCCGGCGAGTCCGACGAAGAACGCGGCGGCCACGCCGGCGAGACGCCTCGGTGCCCCGTGTTCGGCGGCGATCGCACCGGCGAGGCCGTAGGCGGCCGTGACGAGCGATGCGTAAAACCCGGCCAAAGCGAGGTTGTACGCGAACCGCGGCTCCGTTCCGGTGAGCGTCGCCAGGAGTGCGGTCAGCATCTGGCCGCCGTAGTAGTACTGGACTGGTTCGCCCGCGAACCACATATCCTCGGGCGGGAGCGTCGATCCACGGAGGAGACTGCGGAGCAACCCGTAATCGAGGAACTTCTCCCCGGCGGCGATCGGGAGCGGCGCGATAGCCGGCGCGACCGATCGGATCGCGACGACGAAGAGAAACGCGGCGGTAAACACGCTCGCCGCCTCGGCGTACGAGCGCCAGGTGGCTCGGCCAACGGTATCCGCCCGAAGGCTCAACCCCCCCAGGCACGCGGCACCCGCTATCAGGGCCGGGAGACCGAACGCAAGGTGTCCGAGAAGGTAGCCGACGATGGCGATCGTAACGAGCCCGACCGGGACGGCGAAGGCCGCCCCACGGTCCGGAAACGATCGAAAAACCGCGCCGGCAAGCGGTAGCGAGAGCGCTCCGAGAGCGAGGTAGGCGACGAGCCAGAGGCCGACTAACCCGTACTCCATCAGGCGTATCGCCGGCGTGTGACCGTATATCGCTTGTGGGTCGGACGGGATCGAATCCAGCCCGGGCGCGTTCGTTCACGCCGCTCGCCGTGTGCGAGTGCCAGTAATCGGTCCGGGGGCGTCGGGGAAGTCGAACCGCTTTTGATCGCGGGGGCGTCAGAGGGCCGTATGGACGGCCTCGGGATCGTGGTGCCGGTATTCCGGCCCGACGTGGATCGGTTGGTGACGTATCTCCGCGAGCTCGATTCCGCACTTGATCCCGAGATCCTTCGCCTCGAACTCGACGACCCCACGGACGACGTGCTTCGGGCACTCTCCACCGTCGACGTCCCGACGCTCGAAACGAGCGCGGTTCCGTACCGCCGTGGAAAGGGCGCCGCCGTGACTGCCGGGTTCGAAGCACTGTCGAGTGACCGCTTGGCGTTCGTCGACGCCGACGGAAGCACCTCCGCCGTGGAACTGGCACGGATCGTGGAGGCACTCGGCGCTGCCGACGTCGCCGCCGGGTCGAGGCGCCACCCCGAATCGACCGTGATCGGCCATCGGACGCTCGTCCGGCGGCTGCTCGGCGACGAGTTCGCGTGGCTCGCCCGCCAGGCTCTCGATTCGGAGCTGTACGATTATCAGTGCGGCGCGAAGGCCCTCACCGCCGGCGCGTGGGAGGCTGTCAGGCCCCACCTCTATGAACCGGGGTTTGCGTGGGATCTCGAACTGCTCGGGGTTGCCGGCGCGCTCGGACTCGACATCCGCGAGGTCCCGATCGTCTGGGAAGGCCGGCCCGGCTCGACCGTCAACCCGGTCACGACGTCGCTTTCGATGGCGAAAGCCCTCGCGGTAACGCGTCATCGGGCAAAGCGGCTCCAGAATAGCCCGTTTCACCACACCCTCGCGCGTGGAACGGACCCGACCGCGTTGATCGACAGGTGTCGTTGATGGATCCGAAAGTGATCGGAAAGACGCTGTACGCCCCGTTTCGGTTCGGCAGGTTCGCGGGCGTCGGTGCGGTCGGCGCCGTCTGTGACAACGCCGTCCTGTTCGCGTTGGCGACGGCTGGGGTCACGCCGGAACTGGCGAAGTTCATCGGCATTCAGACGGCGATCGTCGTCATGTTCCTCCTCAACGAGCGCTGGACGTTCGCCCGCGCCGGCCGCGCCGGTCTGGCTCCGGCGGTGCGTCGGTTGGCGACCTCCAACGTCGTTCGGGTCGGCGGGATCGCCGTCCAACTCGTCGTCTTCTCGGTCGTCTACCGGCGGTTTCACGTCGACGTCTCCGCATCTGGCGTCGACGTGTGGCTGTTCGTCGCGAGTGCGGCGGGGATCGGCTGTGGAATGGTCGTTAACTACGCCACCGAGAGCCTGCTCACGTGGCGCGTTCACGACCCGCGATGAGGAGGTATACCACGGTTGGATCCCGCAGACGGCAGGTCAATCACAACCCTTAATTGGCGGACTGAACTATAAATCGGTAGCGGGATGGGATAGCCAGGAGATTCCGCCGGGCTCATAACCCGGAGATCGGACGTTCAAATCGTCCTCCCGCTACTTCTGTCGAACCGTTCGAACTCGAACACACACCGTCGTTTATATGATATCTATCACGCCGACGCTTTCGAGCAACAGCCAGCCGACGAACGCCCCGTAGAGGACAAGCATCGAAAGCGACTCGCGGTTCGTGATCTCCATCCCGGTTCGGGCGAACGCAAAGAGAATCACGGTCGCGACCACGAGAAACGCCATCATCGGAACGGCCACGGCGAACGACACCGGCGTCGCCCCGACGATGATGACGCCCGCCGGGATCGCCACCAGCAGATCGAACACGTTACTCCCCAACACGTTACCGAGCGACACCGCCGGTTCGTCGATCCGGGCGGCCGCGACGCTTATCAGCGCATCCGGGAGGCTCGTCGCCGCCGCGACGACAGTCAACCCCCACAGGAACGGGGCCGTTCCGAAGACGTCTCCGAGGCCGACGGCGGCGAAAACCAACCCTTCGACGCCGGCGATGATGAGTGCGACACCGACGATGAGCAACCCCCACTCGACGAGCAGCGGCCGCCTCGATAGGGACGTGACCGTCGCATCGGCGTCGCTCACGTCGAGATACTGGATGAAGACGTAGAGACCGTACAGAACCAAAAGCGACCCCGCGAGCGGCCGGGTGAGACTCCCTTGGAGCCCCGGGCCATCGACCGGGTAGTAGATGACGGCCAGCGCGAACACGAGAAACAGCGCCGCGACCGAGAGCATGTAAAACTGCGCTTCCTTGTACACCACGTCCCTGCCGGTATCGAGCGTCCCGTCCGACAGAAGCGCCGACAGGGACGGGATGACGAGAATGTTGAACACCGCGGAGCCGACGATGACGCCGACGCCGAGTTCGAACTCACCGTACCGGATCGTCGCGATGATCGTGCTGGCGAGCTCCGGGGCAGAGGAGCCGACCGCCGCGAGTATCGCGCCCTGTATCAGCCGCGGGAGCCCGTAGTGTCGCGCCAATCGCCCGGAGGCGCGCTCGAGCGCCGAGGAGCCGATCCAGACGACGGCGGTCCCGACGAGTCCGATGCCGACGAGGGTGGCGACTCCGGCCATCTCACTCCAGCGTGATTTCGTCGTGGGCCGCGTTTCTGAGTGCGTCCGACCGGCCGTGTGTTCCGGGCGCAACCGCGACCGTTCGGAGTCCGCGTTTGGCAGCGGTCTCGAGGACCGGTTTGAAGTCCGTGTCCCGGGAGACGACGATCGCCGTATCGATCCGGCCGGCGACGGCGGCCTCGACGGCCTCGACCGCGAGTTTTACGTCCACGTCGCCGCTCGTCGTCACGACCTCGAACCCCCGCGCCTCAGCGGCCTGAATCAGTGGGCTGCCCGCGTTCGCGTCGACGTAGACGCGGGCGATGGCGACGGTCCCCTCTTGACGCGCCAACGCCCGGAGTTCGTCGAGATCGACGTCGAACTCGGGACGGAAGACGTTCGGGCCGTCGACGAAGATCCCGACCCGCGTCCCGCGGCCGAACAGCCGCTCGAACAGTGCCATACGGCCCCTGAGTCCCCATCCGACAAATAAATACTTACTCTCCGATCGCCCACGTTCGCGTATGTCACTCAGAACGCCGCCGCTCGCTGAGGCGCACGCCGACGCGGGCGCGAATCTCACCGCCTTCGGCGGCTGGGAGATGCCCGTCGAGTTCGATTCGATCCGCACCGAGCACCGCGCCGTCCGCGAAGCGGTCGGCAAGTTCGATGTCTCACACATGGGACAGATCGAGGTCACCGGTCCGGACGCGGCCGAGCTGATGACCCGGCTGACGACGAACGACGTCGGGGAGCTGGCGCCCGGGGAGGCACAGTACTCCGCGATCACGGACGCCGACGGCGTTCTCCTCGACGACACGGTCGTCTATCGGCTTCCCGCCGGGGAGACACCGGCCGGCGACGGCGACGCCGAATACCTGTTCGTGCCGAACGCGGGCCACGACGCGAGGATGTGCGAGCGCTGGACGGACCACGCCGAACGGTGGGGGCTCACGGCGACCGTCGAAAACGCGACCGAGGCGTACGGGATGATCGCGGTCCAGGGCCCCGATGCCGTCGAACTGCTCGGGACGCTTTGTTCGGAGCCCGAAGCCGTTGGGCGGTTTACGCTCGCTCCCCGGACGGTCGCCGGCGTCGACTGCCTGTTCGCCCGGACCGGATACACCGGCGAGGACGGCGCGGAACTGCTGTTCGACGCCGCCGACTCGGCGGCGGTCTGGTCGGCACTCGGGTGTCAACCCTGCGGCCTCGGCGCGCGCGATACGCTCCGACTGGAGGCCGGATTCTTGCTCTCCGGTCAGGAGTTCGACGCCGAGGACAACCCGCGGACGCCGTACGAGGCCGGGATCGGGTTCGCCGTCGCCCTCGAAACCGAGTTCGTCGGCCGCGAGGCCCTTTCGGAACCGGGCGCCGCGGACCCCGACGAGCGGTTGGTCGGCTTCCGGCTCACCGAACGGGGAATCGCCAGACAGGGGTATGAAATCGTCGTCGACGACGAACCGGTCGGGACGGTCACGAGCGGGACGATGAGTCCGACCCTCGGCGACCCGATCGGCCTCGGGTACGTTCCGAGCAGCCACGCCGACCCGGGGGCCGAACTCGGGATCGTCGTTCGCGGCGAGACGAAACGTGCACTCGTCGAGGCGCTCCCCTTCTATCGCGGCGGTGACGACGACTGACCCACCGTCCGGGGCAGTCGCTCCGCAGTCGATAACCCTACGTTCCCCCTCACGAATACGACACGTATGAGCTTCGAGATACCGGCTGACTGTCGATACTTGGAGACCCACGAGTGGGCCCGCCGCGAGGACGGCATCGTCCGGGTCGGGATCACGGACTTCGCACAGGACGAACTCGGCGATATCGTCTTCGTCGAGCTCCCACCTGTCGGTGAGACACTCGAGGCCGGATCGGAGTTCGGCATTGTCGAATCGATCAAGGCGGTGTCGGATCTCTACGCGCCGCTGTCGGGTGAGGTGGTAGCGGTCAACGACGCGCTCCTCGACGCGCCGGAACTGATAAACGAAGATCCGTTCGGCGACGGGTGGATGCTCGAGGTCGATCCGACGGACGACGCCGCGTTCGAGGGCTTGCTGTCACCGACGGCGTACGAGGAACAGACCGTGTGAACTACCCCACCCTGCTCGCGCTGACGCGCTCGCTGAGGGTGGGGTCGTCCGAGAGACGCGGTCTCTCGTGATCACGAAAGACTCCGTCTTTCGAACGACTTCCTGGTTCCGCGACGCGCTTTTTCACGGACGGTCGGCTTGCGCCGACAGTCCGCGCAGGGAGCGCAGTCTCCGCAGGCGTAGATTTGGAGCGTCCCACTCCGACTCGGTGGTGACGGCGGAATCTGTCTTGACCGTCCTTCTTGTCGGACTCCAAGTCGAGACGATGAGTAGTTGCCATCACGGTTCCAGCCCTCGGCTGGCACCGTTATAAATTCATGGAACAGAGTGCAAGCACCTCTGTGACGGCGTGGACGAATCGCAGAGCGATTCGTTCGCACACCAGAAATCACCGTTTCTGGGGACGTCCTCAGAAACGCTTGCGTTTCTGATGTGCGAACGAGAGCTTGCTCTCGTTACCGCTGGTTGTCCGCTACGCGGACTGCGCTGCTCGTTGAGGAAGGGGGCTTAGCGCCTCAATTCAGCTAAACGCCGTCGCCGGTCGCATTGGGTGTGTGGAACGACCGGCGAGCGAGGGGAACGATCCGACGCTCGCCCGACGGACGTAGTCGTTCGTCTCAGTCGTCGGACGCGACGCCCCCGGCGCGCTCGCTGGCGGCCGAGGGGGTCTCCGACTCCGGCAGATCGGTCCGGACGTCGGCCTCCTCGCGTTCATCGATGATCTCGGCGTAGGCGTCGGGCATCACTTTCACGAACGTCCCGAGCTCCTCCTCCCAGTTGTCGAGGATGTACTCGCCGCGTTCCGAGTCCGTGTGTTCGACGTGGTTCTCGATCAGCCGACGGAGCATGGCGCGGTCCTTGTGGTCCAACTCGTCGGTCGTCGACACCATCCCGTAGTTTACCCTCTCCTCGAAGTCGCCGTCCCGGTCGAGGACGTAGGCGACGCCGCCGGACATCCCGGCGGCGAAGTTCTTGCCCGTCCGGCCGAGACAGGCGACGACGCCGCCCGTCATGTACTCACAGCCGTGGTCTCCGACGGACTCGACGACGGCCTTGACGCCGGAGTTCCGGACGCCGAACCGCTCGCCGGCCATCCCGTTGATGTAGGTCTCACCCTGGGTCGCCCCGTAGAGGGCGACGTTGCCGATGAGGATGTTCTCCTCGGGTTCGTAGGGGGCGTCGTTCGGCGTGTTGAGGATGAGTTTGCCGCCCGAGAGCCCCTTGCCGACGTAGTCGTTCGCCGTCCCGGTGAGGGTCATCGTGACACCGTTCTGGAGGAACGCGCCGAAGCTCTGTCCGGCGGTGCCGCCGAAGTCGATCCGGATCGTGTCCTCGGCGAGCCCGTCGGTCCCGTGGTGCTTCGAGATCCGGTTCGACAGCGTCGCGCCGACGGCGCGGTTGACCGTCGAGATGTCGCGGTCGATATGGACCGGTTCGCCGGTCTCGATCGCGGACTCGGCCTCCGTTATGAGATCCCAATCGAGGGCGTCGTCGATCTCGTGGCTCTGCGGTTCCGTCTTGTACCGATCTTCACCCGGCGGTTGGGCGAGGATGGCCGAGAGGTCGAGCTTCTTTGCTTTCTCCTGTTCGACGTCGTCGCGCTGTTTGAGCGCGTCGACGCGGCCGATCATCTCCTCGACGCTCCGGAAGCCCAACTCGGCCATGATTTCGCGCAGTTCCTGGGCGATGAACGTCATGTAGTTGACGACGTGCTGTGGTTCGCCGGGGAACCGCTTGCGGAGGTCCTCACGCTGTGTCGCGACGCCAACGGGGCAGGTGTTCTCGTGGCACTGTCGAGCCATCACGCACCCGGAAGTGACGAGCGAGGCCGTCCCGAAGACGTACTGTTCGGCGCCGAGTAGCGCGCCGACGGCCACGTCGTGGCCGGTCTTCATGCCGCCGTCGACCGTCACCCGGATGCGGGAGCGGAGATCCGTCGATCGGAGCATCTGGTTCGCCTCCGCGAGGCCGAGTTCCCAGGGGAGGCCGGCGTTTTTGATCGACGTTTTCGGCGACGCGCCGGTCCCGCCGGAGTGGCCGGAGATGTGGACCACGTCGGCGTTCGCCTTCGCGACGCCGGCGGCGATCGTGCCGATCCCGGCCTCCGAGACCAACTTGACGTTGATGTCCGCCTCGGGGTTGGCCGCCTTCAGATCGTGGATGAGCTGTTTGAGGTCCTCGATCGAGTAGATGTCGTGCAGCGGTGGCGGCGAGATGAGCCCGACGCCCGGCGTCGAGTACCGGACGTGTGCGATCATCTCGTTGACCTTTTTGCCGGGGAGGTGGCCGCCCTCACCGGGTTTCGAGCCCTGTGCCATCTTGATTTGGATCTCCTCGGCGTTCGTCAGATACGTCGATGTGACGCCGAAACGACCCGACGCGACCTGTTTGACGTTGCACTCCTTTTCGGTGTCGAAGCGCTCGGGCGGTTCACCGCCCTCGCCCGTGTTGGAACTGCCGCCGAGGCGGTTCATCGCGATGGAGTTGTTCTCGTGGGCCTCCGGTGAGAGGCTGCCGAGGCTCATCGCGGCCGTCGAGAAGCGCTGGACGATCTCCTCGACCGGTTCGACCTCCTCGATGTCGACGGGGTCGTGATCCGAGTCGAACTCGAGCAACCCTCGGAGCGTCTGGAGGTTCTCCGTCTGGTCGTTCATCATTTCGGCGAACTCCAGGTACTCGTCGTAGTCGCCGCTTCGAACCGCCTTCTGGAGCGTGCCGACCGACTGTGGGTTCCACTCGTGGAACATCCCCGAGGACCGGTGTTCGTACTCGCCTTGGTGTTCGAGTTCGGGGGTCTCCGCGAACGCCACTTTGTACCGCTTTCTGAGATCGGACTCGATGTCCTCGATGTCGGCGCCCCCGGTCCGGGCCGTCGTCCCCTCGAAATACTCGGCGACGAAGTCCGAATCGAGGCCGACGGCTTCGAAGATCTGTGCGCCCTGATACGACTCGACCGTCGAGATACCCATCTTCGCCATCGTCTTCAGGAGTCCGTCCTCGACGGCCTCGATGTAGGCCTCGATCGCACGCCCTTCGTCGGCGCCGTCCGGCCCCGCGACGATGTCCGAGATGGACTGATAGGCGAGATATGGGTTGACCGCGCCGGCCCCGTAGCCGATACAGGTGGCGACGTGGTGGACCGCACGCGGGTCGCCCGACTCGAGGACGAGTCCGACGTGGTTTCTGAGGCCGTTTCGGACGAGGTGGTGGTGGACCCCGCCGGTCGCCAAAAGCGCCGGTATTGGGACCGAATCGGCCCCCGAGTTCCGGTCGGACAACACGAGGATTTCGTGTTCCTTCGCCGCGATCGTCGCCTCCCGGCGGAGGTCGCGAACCGCGGTTTCGAGGTCGGTCTCGGGGTCGAACGTGATGTCGACGACCGCCGACGAGAGATCGTCGTCCAGGTTCCTGATCGCGGCCGTCTGTGCGTCGGTGAGAACCGGCGAGTCGGCGACCAGCTGTCGGGCGTGTTCCGGCGTCTCGTCGAGGAGGTTCCGCTGGTAGCCGAGCCGGGTCTCCATCGAGGTGACGAGCTCCTCGCGGATGTAATCCAGCGGCGGGTTCGTGACCTGCGCGAAGAGCTGTTTGAAATACGTAAACAGCGGTCGGTTGAACTGCGAGAGGACGCTGAGCGGCGTGTCGTCCCCCATCGACCCGACGGGGTCTTTCCCGTCGGTCGCCATCGGCTCGATGAGGTGGTTCATCTCGTCCTCGGTGTACCCGTACAGCGCCTGCTGTGAACGGATCGAGTCGACCGGATTCCGCGGGGCCGGGTCCTCGCTGTCTGCGATGTCGTCGATCGAGACTTGGTTTTTATCGACCCACTCGCCGTACGTGTCGTCGACGAGGTCGTCGAATATCTCGCCGTCCGGGATGACGCGGCCTTCCTCGGGGTCGGCGACGAACAGTTGTCCGGGTTGGAGCCGATCGCGGCGTTCGATCTCCCCGAAGTCGTGTTCGAGCGCCCCCGCTTCGCTGGCCATCACGAGCGTGTTGTCGCTCGTCACGTCGTATCGGCACGGGCGGAGCCCGTTTCGGTCGAGGACGGCACCGATACGCGTTCCGTCGGTCGCGGCGACGAGGGCCGGGCCGTCCCACGGCTCGACGAGGGAGGCGTGGTAATCGTACCACTCCCGGCGCTCATCGGAGACGTGGTTGGCCTCGCCGCGCCACGCTTCGGGAATCAACATCCGGAGCGCGTGGGGCAGTTCCCGGTCGCCGGCCATCAGGAGTTCGAGCGCGTTGTCGACGGAGGCGGTGTCCGACTGCTCCGGGTCGTTGATGATCGGCAACAGGGTGTCGATGTCGTCGCCGAAGTCGGGGTGTTCGAGGTCGTCCTCGCGGGCCCGCATCCAGTTTATGTTTCCCTGGATCGTGTTGAACTCCCCGTTGTGGATGATGTTGCGATACGGGTGTGCGAGATGCCACGCCCCGAGGGTGTTCGTCGAGAAGCGGGCATGAACCATCGCGAAGGTCGATCGGACCCGGTCGTCGAGCAGTTCCGGGTAGTAGTTCGGCAGCTGCTCGGCGGTCAGAAGCCCTTTATATACGACCGTCTGGCGGTCGAGCGAGCAAATATAAAACCGGGCGGCACCGTCGGGGGAGCGGTTCTCGACTGCCTTTTCGAGGTCCCGCCGGCCGACGTACAGCGCCCGATCGAACGCCTCGGCGTCCATCTCGGAGCGGACGAAACACTGGACGACGACGGGCTCCGAATCGACCGCGGTTTCGCCGAGCGTCGCGTTGTCCGTGGGGACTTCCCGCCAGGCGAACACGTCGAGTCCGTGTTCCGAGAGGACGTGTTCGGTGAGATCCTGCAGCACCGCGACCGAATCGTCGTCCTGCGGCATGAACATCGACCCGACGGCGTACTCGCCGGGCTCCGGCAGGTCGGCGATCTCGTCGGCGAAGAACTCGTGTGGGGTCTGGAGCAAAATCCCGGCCCCGTCGCCGGTGTTCTCGTCGGCGCCCGTCGTTCCGCGGTGTTCGAGGTTCTCCAGCAGTTCGACGCCGTCGGCGACCGTGTCGTGGGATCGGCCGCCGTCGAGGTCCATGACGACGCCGACCCCACAGTTTGCACGGTAGTCGTCGGGGTCAGCGAGCCCTACAGTGCCCGCTGGACAATCGGTTGGCTCAGACATACGGTTTTGTTATGAGTACCGAAACAAGAGGTTTCCCCTCAAAGTATAATGGTAGGTTTATTCCATACAAGGACGTATAATGTAATTGATCCTCTCGGGAACGGACGATATTCACTGTGCAATGGCGTCCGCTCATGAAACAGAGCGGCAGATTCAACTGCCGGGCGACGGAGCTTTGGGTATGTATTCGGTCGTCGGTTGCCGGGAGTGTCACGCCCTCTGGATCGTCGAAGGGCGGCCGGAGACGACGGAGTGTCGGCGGTGTGGCCGACGGCACTCGTTCGGGAAACTGCGTGCGTTCGCCGAGACGGACACCGCCGAGGCCGCCGCGCGGGTCCGGAGTTCGATGCTGGCCGAGCGCGCGGACGACGGCGAGTTCGTCGACCCCGACGAGGTCCGTCTCGAAGACGTCGGGATCGACGACGAGGAGTTCCTCTCGGCGTCCGGCGTCGACACGGAGGCCGTGTCGGCCGCCGCCGATCGATCCGTGGGGCAGTCCGGATCGACGCGGAGCAAAAAACAGGTCGTCCTCGATGGGCTCGCCGAAATCGATTCGCCGACCGAAGCGGACGTGATCGAGTACGCGGCGCGATCGGACGTCGCGGAGGCGTACGTCGAACGCACGCTCGAGAAACTGCGTCGATCGGGAGAGGTGACCCGGACCGACGGGGTGTACAGACGCCTATGAGAGCGTTTGACTTCCGCCGGTCGGTTCGCCGTCGGGGTGAGAGCCGATGAGCAAAGAGGACGAGTACCGGTTCTATCCCGAGGACTTCGACGGTGAGGACGATCCGACCGATCGAGACATCGACGTGGCTCCGGTCGTCATCGTCGGCTGTCTCGGCGTCGGTGTCGCGCTGTTTCTCGCGAACCCGTTCGTCGATCCGATCGTCGTCTCCGGAGTCGAACTCGAACTCGCGGTGCTCGCCGCCGCCGTCTTTTCTGTCGGTCTGCTCGTCGGCAGCGGCGTCTACGTCCGGGAAGGCCGGCTCCGACTCGGTGTCGTCCACGCCGTCGGCGCGATCGGGTGGTTCTTGCTCGTCGTCGGGACTGCCTTCTCGAGCACCCCGGCCCTCGTCGGTGGCGGTATCGTGTTGGTGTTCGGGGCCGTCGCGCTCGTGGCGTTGACCGTGCGCTCCTGAGATCGCATGGCGCGTCCGAAGCCCTCCCTTCCTGTGTCGGGCGAATCCGGAGCCTCTTTGTTCGTCTCGCCCCCCGAGTCGGTATGGAACGCGAACCGACGCAGTACAGCCGGCTGCTCGTCCTCGTCGGGTTGGTGCCGTTGTTGTTCGCCGATCTGTTCTTCGGGCTGCCCGATGGGGCGTTCGTCGGCGGCGGTGCCGTGGTCATGGCCATCGCCGCGGCCGTCCACTTTTACGGCGGCGAGCGCCGGGCGGGTGCCGGCTGGCTCGTCTTCGGCGCGGCGCTCGGACTCGTCGCGGTCGTCGATCCACGATCGAACGTCCTCTATCTCCTGGCCTTTGCCCTGTTGCTCCTCAGCGGACTGGTTCTGCTCGCGAGCCAGCGCGTTGTCGGCGCCGACGGGGAGTAGGCCCCGATCCGCCCCGCCGGCTTACATGTAGCCGAGGTCGCGGAGCCGCTCCATCAGATCCTCCTTGTCCTGGGCGCGGCCGGCGCGCTCGGTGGTGTTGTCGAGGTCCTGCAGCCAGGCGGGCTCCTCGTCGCTTTTTTCAGTCGAAATTTCGCTCCCCAGCGACCTGAAGCCGGCGAAGTACTTCGGCGAGACGGGGATGTCGTCGTGGGTGAGACCGTTCGGCAGGTCGTCGTAATCCTGCGGGACGTAGCCGTCGTCGGGGAACTCGGGGACCGTCTCGGGAACGACGTAGTACCAGAAGGCGTCCCAGACGTCGGCCTCGTCGAACTGCAGGATCGGCTGGATCCGGTCGTGTGGCGGGTAGATATCCGGATCGTGCCGCGGGGAGAAGAACGTCTCGTCGGCGCGGGCCTCCTGTTCGTCCCAGCGGATGCCCGAGATGATCCCGTCGATGTCGAGTTCCTCGAGGGTGTTGTTCAGCGCGACGGTCTTGAGCAGGTGGTTGCCGACGTAGGTGTCGAGCAGGAACGGGAACGTCTCCTCCTCGTACTCGAGGATGTTCCGGATGTGGTGGCGGTTGTGCTCGCTGAGCGCCGAGACCTCGATGTCGTCGCCGGGTTCGAGACCGTGTTCGTCGACGTAGGCGCCGACATCGTCGTTGCGCGCGAACACGACGTCGAGATCCCACTCGTCGGCCCATCGGTCGACGAACTCCAGGAGCTCGTCGAAGTGCTGGTAATGGTCGATGAACACCGCCGGCGGCAACTCGAGGCCGTACTCCTCGGCGACCTCCTTGACGAAATACAGCGTCAGCGTGGAGTCCTTGCCGCCGGTCCACATGATCGCGGGGGTCTCGTACTCCTGGAGGCCCGTCGCGACCACCTCGACGGCCTTCTCGATTTTGTCCTCCAGTTCGGGGTAGTCTTCGGCGGACTCGCCCTCGCCGTCGGTGTACGATACGTCGACGTAGTCGGGGAACTCGCTCATGGCGTGTAATTACATATAATTAGAAGGGTCAAGGGTTTTTCGGGTTCGGCCAAGACGGCGCGGAGCGACGGGACTCCGTCGGCGACCCCGGCAGTGTGACATCCTCGCCCGGCGTGAACGCCGGGATTCTCTCGCTGAATCAGATAGTCCGTCCATGGAGCGGCCGGGCGCTTCCGGGACGGATCCCGACAGTATATAAATGTACGCCGCCGAACGGTGAACCAACGCACGTCCGTCGACGGCGACCGGGCGGCCGAACGACGACGCCACAAACACATGAGCGAGCAAGAACTCGGAATCACCGAACGCAAGGAGCACAACCCCGGCGAGTGGTACGCCGAGGTCGTACAGAAAGCCGGACTCGCCGATTATGCGCCGATGGGGGGGTTCATCGTCACCCGTCCCCGCGGCTACGCGATCTGGGAACGGCTGCGGAGCCACCTCGACGGCTGGTTCAAGCAGACCGGCGTCCGGAACGCCTATTTCCCGATGTTCATCCCCGAGTCGTACCTCGAACGGGAGAAGGATATCGTCGAGGGGTTCGATCCCGAGGTCGCGTGGGTCACCCACGGCGGCCACGACGAACTCGAGGAGCGACTCGCGGTCAGACCGACCTCCGAGTCGATCATCACGCCCTTCATCGCCCAGTGGGTCCGGAGCCACCGTGATCTCCCGATGCGGATCAACCAGTGGTGTTCGGTCGTGCGGTGGGAGGCGACCGAGACGAAACCGTTCTTCCGGACGAAGGAGTTTCTCTGGCAGGAGGGCCACACCGCCCACGCGACCGACGAGGACGCCTGGGACGAGACGATGTTGCGACTGGACCAGTACGAACGCCTCTACGAGGAAGTGATGGCGATCCCGGGCATGAAGGGCCGAAAGCCCGAACACGACAAGTTCCCCGGCGCACAGACGACGACGACGATCGAGGCGCTGATGCCCGACGGGAAGTCGGTCCAGGCCAGCACGAGCCACCACCTCGGCACCTCCTTCGCCGAGGCGTTCGACATCACCTACACCGGCGAGGACGAGAACGAACGGACGGCGCACACGACCTCGTGGGGAATCTCCTGGCGCGCCCTCGGGGCGCTCATCATGACACACTCGGACGATCAGGGCCTCGTCGTCCCGCCGGAACTGGCTCCGACGCAGGTCGTCGTCGTCCCGATCTGGCAGGAGGACACCGAGAGCGACGTCAAGGAGTACGCCGCGGACCTCGCGGCCGAGCTCGACGGCGATTTCCGCGTCGAACTCGACGACCGCGACGAGCGCAATCCCGGCTTCAAATTCAACGAACACGAACTCAACGGCGTCCCGCTTCGGATCGAGATCGGCCCGAACGAGGTCGAGGAGGGCGGTGCGACGCTCGTGCACAGACCCGACGGCGAGAACGAGGCCGCCGACCGCGGCGGCATCGTCGACGCGGTCGGGGACGCGTTGGACACGGTCTACGCCAAACTGTACGCCGCCGCCGAGGAGAACCTCGAGGAGAACATCCGAACGGCCCACGGCCGCGGCGAGATCCTCGGAACGATCGGCCGCTACGGCGGGTACGTCAAGACCGGGTGGTGCGGCGACGAGGACTGCGAGACGGAGATCAAAGACGAGATCGCGGCCGAAATCGTCATGCTCCCGCTCGATCCCGACGAGGAGCCGGTTCACGAGACCTGCGGGGTCTGTGGTGAGGACGCCGTGGAAACGGCGTACTTCGCGAAGTCGTACTGATCGGTCGTCCGTCTCCGGACGGTTTCGCCGTCGGGTGTACACTCGCCAGCCCCGCTCGATCGGTTTTTAGTTTGCGGCGCCCGAAGCCGAGCGTATGGAGCATCTCAAATCCACCGACGCCGACGCCGCAGAACCCGTCGAGAACGTCCATCTCACCGCGCTCGTTTCGGGCGCGGAGACGAGCATGCAACTGTTCGAGATCGAACCGGGTGCGACGGTTCCCGAACACAGCCACCCACACGAACAGACCGGCTTCCTCTATGAAGGGACGGTAACCTTTGTTTCGGGCGGCGAGGGGTTCGTCGTCGAGGCCGGGGACGCGTTCAACATCCCCGGCGGCGAGCCGCATTCGGTCACGAACGGCTCCGACGCGCCGGCCCGTGGGGTCGACATCTTTTCACCCCCCCGGACGGACCCGGACTGGGCGGAGTAAGCCGTTTCGACGGGGGCGTCGCGAACGCGGACGCCCGCCGACTCAGCGCTCGATTCGACCGGCGTTACCCGGCGGTCATTTAAATCCCCGATCCGTGACTGGCCGGGTGATGACTGATACCGAGACAGTCGCCGATCGGTTCCTCAGGGGTATCCCGAGTGGGGATCGACTCGATGACGACCAGTTCAAACTCAGACACCGATTCATCGTCGGCTCGCTCGTCGTTCAGGCCCCGTTACTCTTCGTGCTTAGCCGTCTCTCGGGGACGGGGAGGATAACCGGCACGCCGTTCCCGGAGATCCCGCTCACACACGGCCTCGCCGGGAGCGGTATCATCCTCGCGTTGGGCGTGGTGAGTCTCCTGCCGATGCTCCCGCGACGGCTCCGGTCGATCACCGCTTCGTTCGGCTTCATGACCTGCGCCGCGGTGCTCGCGTACTTTTGGGGCGGGTTCGTCGAAGCGCACTTCCTGTATTTCGTCGGCGCCGGCGTCGTCGCGATGTACGAGGACTGGCTCCCGCTGGCGCTCGGCGTCGTCTACGTTGCGGTCCAGCACTCGGCATTCGGACACACGTACGGACGGATGGTGTACAACCACGAGCCGGCGATGGCCAACCCGGAGGTCTGGGGGTTCATTCACGCGTTCTTCGTGCTCCTTCTCGTCGGCGCGATCCTGTTTCAGTGGCGGTCGATCGAACTCACTCGGGACTCCCTCGACGACACCGTCGACGACGTCGAAACGCTCGAAGAACAGCGGGCGGAGATCGAACGTGCCCGGGCGGAGGCGGAGACACAGCAAGAACGCCTCGACGAGTTGAACGGGACGCTGCGGGGCGAGGCCGGGGATGTCGCCACGGCGCTGACCGCGGTTGCGAACCGGGATTTGACCGCGGCCCCGCCGGAGGACTCGGACATCACGGCGGTCCAGAATATCTCGAGCGCGTACCGGGAGATGACAGCCGACCTCGGGTCAGTGGTCGGTGATCTCCGGACGTTCGCCGACACCGTCGACCGAACGACCGACTCGATACACGAGCGCGCCGGCGACCTCGAGGCGGACCAGCGCCAACAGGCCGACGACGTCCGGGAGCTCGCCGCGGAACTCGAACGGCAGGCCGAGCAGCTCGAATCGGCGCGCACGGAGATGGACGATCTCTCTGCCGTGATCGAAGAGATCGCGGCGAGTACCGAGGAGGTCTCCGGCGAGACCGGCGAGGTCGCCGAGCGCGCCGACGAGGGGAGCGACGAGGCCGCCGCCGCCGCCGAAGCCGTCGAGAACGTCGCGACACAGGTCGTGACCGTCGCCGAACTGACGCAGACGCTCGATCGACGGATGAGCGAGGTCGAAGCGACCACGTCGCTGATCGACGACATCGCGGAACAGACGAACATCCTCGCGTTGAACGCGAACATCGAGGCCGCCAGAGCGGGCGGGAGCGGCGGGGGGGCCGGCGACGGCTTCGGCGTCGTCGCCGACGAGGTCAAGACACTCGCGGAGGAGACCAGAGACCACTCCGCGACGATCCAGGAGACGATCTCCGAGACCCTCGGTGACGTGGCCGAGGTCCGCGAGGATGTCGAGCGTCTCGAGTCCGTGGTGGCGGACGGCACGGACAGCGTCGACACGGTCGCGGCGCTCTTCGATCAGGTCGACGACTCGGCGGCCGGCCTCGAAACGTCCATCGAGGAGGTCGCCCGTGCGACAGACGACGGCGCCGCAAGCACCGAGGAAGTCACGTCCGTAATAAACGGAGTCGCGGACGGGGCCCGCAAACTCGCCAGGACCGGAACCGCGGCCGCCGACGCCAGCGAGGCGACGGCGGACGGTATCTCCGCGATCCGCGAGGAACTCGCGGAACTCAGCTCACAGACGGCGACGCTCCAGCGCGAACTGGACGAGTTCACGCTGCCGTCCGAACACGATCGGGGGCCAACTGCGGAGACGCGTGCGGACCCGACGCTCGCCGACGACTGAGACGGCCCGTCGTATCCGTTCACAGGGTATCGAGACGGATGCTACGGGGCTTGCCCCCGAAGCGGTTGACGACTGTGGTCTCGGGGCGATTTCCGAACGAAATAAAGGATGTCTTCGAGGCGTTTCGGGCTCGGTTCAGGCCAGGTCTTCGATGTTCTCGACGACCACGTCCGCGTACTCGCTGGTCGCGAGCTTTTCGCCGCCCTCGACCTGTCGCTCGATGTCGTAAGTGACCTTCCGGTCGACGATCGCCCGCTCGACGGCGTCACGGATGAGGTCCGCGGCGTCGTCCCAGCCCATGAACTCGAGCATGATCCGGCCCGAGAGGATCATCGCCGTCGGGTTGACTTTGTCCTGGCCGGCGTACTTGGGCGCGGAGCCGTGAACGGGTTCGGCGAGCACGCGACCGTCGCCGATGTTGATCCCGGGCGCGATGCCGAGGCCGCCGATCTGGGCCCCGCAGGCGTCCGAGAGATAGTCGCCGTTGAGGTTCGGCAGCGCCAACACGTCGTATTGGTCCGTCCGGGTGAGGATCTGCTGGAGCATGTTGTCCGCGATCCGGTCGTTGACGACGACGGCGTCCTCGGGCGCTTCGCCGTCGCGCTCCTCCCAGAGGGTGTCCTCGGTGATGACCTCCTCGCCGTACTCCTCGCGGGCGACCTCGTAGCCCCAATCGCGGAACGCGCCCTCGGTGAACTTCATGATGTTGCCCTTGTGGACGAGCGTGACCGAGTCGCGGTCGTTCTCGAGGGCGTAGTCGATGGCCTTCCGCACCAGGCGTTTCGTCCCGAACTCCGTGATCGGTTTGATCCCGATGCCGACGGGGCCGTCGTGGATGGTCGAGTCGAACCCCATCTCGTCCTCGACGAACTCCTTTACCTGCTGGACCTCGTCGGTTCCGGCCTCCCACTCGATGCCGGCGTAGACGTCCTCCGTGTTCTCCCTAAAGGAGATCATATCCATCTGCTCGGGCCGTTTGACGGGGGAGGGAACGCCGTCGAGATGGTACGTCGGGCGGATGTTCGTGTACAGATCGAGCTTCTTCCGCAGGGCGACGTTGAGGCTTCGGAAGCCGGCCCCGACGGGCGTCGTCAGCGGGCCTTTGATCGAGACTTTGAACTTCTTGAGCGCCTCGACGGTCTCGTCGGGGAGGTTCTCGTCGTACTTTTCGCGGGCGGACTCGCCGGCGTAAACGCGCATCCAGTTGATTTCGCGCCCGGTCGCCTCCGCGGCGGCCTCCAGCACCTTCTGGGCGGCCGGACCGACGTCGGTTCCGATCCCGTCGCCGTGGATGATCGGAACGATCGGATCGTCCGGGACGACGAGTTCGTCTCCCTCCGCGACCTCGATCGTCGACCCCGTGTTTGGTACCTCGATTTTGTCGTATTCCATACCAGCCGCCTTTGGGCGGCCCCATCAAAGGCGTACCGTTATCGCGGCGGATCTGGTATAAAAGACCGGTAAGTTCATGCTCCTGCCCGGTCGTCCGCAGTGCTAAAACGCCAGGGATACGAACACGGGAACATGCGCATCATCGTCCACGGCGGGGCGGGGACTCGCCCCGGAGAACCGACGAAACACCAGCGTGCGCTCGATGCGGCGGCCAAAGCGGCGGCCGGAACCGGTTCGCCCATCGCGGCCGTTCGCAGCGCCGTCCGGACGCTCGAATCCGATCCGCGGTTCAACGCCGGGGTCGGCAGCGCAGTCCAGTCGGACGGCCACATCCGAACCGACGCCGGGGTGATGACGTCGGACGGACGGATCGGCGCCGCCTGCAGCATGCCGGGCGTCGAACACGCCGTCGATGTCGCTGACGTCGTTCGACGCGAGACGCCGCACGTGCTTATTTCGGGCGTTCACGCGGTCGATCTCGCCGACGCCTACGGTCTCGAAACCGGGGTCGATCTGTGGTCCGAACGGACCCGAACGCGGTGGCGGGCGCTCGAGGGCCGTCCCGACGGTGACCTCCGAGCGCACGTCGGGTGGGTCCGCGAGCGGTTCGGCGGCGGGATCGCACACGACGACCACGACACCGTCGGGGCCGTCGCAACCGACGGAACCCGGGTGGCGGCGGCGACGTCGACGGGCGGTCGGTGGCTCGCGCTCGCGGGGCGGGTCGGTGACGTCCCGCAAGCCGGCTCCGGGTTTTACTGTACCGGCTCCGGCAGCGCGTCCGCGACCGGTGCCGGTGAGGACATCGCCCGGACCAACCTGTCGCGTCGCGCGGTCGATTTACTCCACGATGGTCACCCGCCCGAGGACGCCGCGGGCAAGGCGATCGAGGCGTTCGAAGCACGTGTCGACGGCGCCGCCGGAGTCATCCTCTCGACCCCCGACGGCGGCGTCGGCGCCGCGCACAACAGCGAGTCGATGAAAACCGCGGTCGCCGGAACGGTCCGGTAGCGCGGTCGACCGACGCCCCCACTGCCCGACATTTTATACTCCAAAGCGCCCCAGGGGCGGTATGACGCTCGACCCGGTCCACTTCGACGGCATCGCGCGGCTCGCGGGCCGGATCAACCACCGCATCGACACGACCGAACACGACGCCTTCGCGGAAACGGTGTTCGAGGAGTTCCTCGACCCCCTCCGGTACGACGGCCGCCGGATCCTCGAACCGGTCGACGAACTCCGCCGGCGGCGGATCGACATCGAGGACGCCGCCCTTCAGGACGCGCCGTTCCCGACCCAACACGGCCTCGATTCGGGGACGATCAACCCGACGACGTTCACCAACGGACTCGTCATCGACGTGGCGCAGGCGGCGATGGCGGCCGTCCCCTCGGATCTCGAACTCCATCGCTCGCGGTCGGTCGTCAAGACAGTCCACTCGAACGATCCGACGGTCGACTGCGGGGAGGACGACTGGACGGGCTTCGACGGCGGGTTCTCCCGCGGTCGCGTGCTTCAGGCCCCACAGGTCAACCGGTACGAGGAGGCCGTCGTGCACGCGCTGTCGCTGTATCTCGCGGAAGTCTCACACGCCGCCCTGCAGGCGGCTGTCGTCGACGACCTGTTGATCCTCGATGGGCCGATCTATCCGAAGGGGCTGCTCGCGTGGGCGGACCGACACCCGGAACTCGCCGACCTCCTCGTCGAGGAGGAGCGCCCCCGCGACGTGATCCAGCGCTACATCGAGTTGGTGGAGAGGTTCGCCGACCGCGGGATCCCGATCACCGGATTCATCAAGAACAGCGGCTCAAAGGCGATCACGCGCGCCGTCCGGAGCAAGGCCCGTGCACCGTGGGCCGACGACGCTGCGTTCTTCAAGCGGGTGCTCCGTCGGACCGACGACGAGGGCGAGCCGCTGACCGATCAGTTGACGTTCACCGACTGGTTCGTCTCCCGCTGTGGCGTCGACGGACCCCTCTCCGCCGGCGGGGACGCGCTCGGGTTGGACCGGTCCCGAGCCCTCGAGGAGTACGAGGTGACGTTCTTTTGTGTGTACGACCCCCGGAACGAACTCCTTTATCGGATCGAGGCCCCGGCGGTTTTCACTCGGGACCCGGAGACCCGGGAAGCGCTGACGATGCAGTTCCTCCGGGACATCGCCCACGAGGGGGGGCCGCCGCTGGCGGTCGCCAAAGCCGACGAACTGGCCCGGATCAGCCGCGAGGAACGGGGGGCGCTGATCCGCGCGATCGAACAGCGCTTCGACGCCGACCGCGACCGCAGTTACGACGGGGAACGCTGGGGACTCGTGGCGTGAGCAACGGCCATCTCAGCGTGTTTTCGAGGCGGAGCCCCCAGCCTCGAGTCGTGAGGGATCGGGGATCCCTCAGGCAATCGGCCGAAGGCCGACGACAGCGAGACGCGGAACGCCTCGGTACGGGCGGGAAACGACCTTCCTCCCCGGCGACAACTGACGGCGAGGATCGCATCAAAGCCCCGTCCGCTCACGGGCGCGACGCGCCCGTTCGCAATCGATGGGAACGAAAGTCCCACGCTACCCCCAACGAGCGAGCCTGTCAGGCCGAGCGAAGGAGGGAGGGGTCGGTTACGCTGTTGCGTCGTTCGCGGCGTCGATCGCGATCTCGACGTCGGCCTCCGAGACGCCGAGTCTGGCGAACTGGGTTCGGACGTGGGATTTCGCGGCCTCGATAGCGCGGTCGCGATCGGCGAACCCCCTCGGCATCGGCGATTCGAAGGCGATCCGTATCTCCTCGCCGTCCAGTCGTTGCATCTGGCCGCCGCTTTCGACCTCATAAAAGGCGTCACAGACCCACACGTACGGCGCGTCGTCGTCGGGCGCGCCCCGATACGTTGGCGGATCCTCGCCGGGTTCGTACAACGTCCCGGTCAACGCCGTCCCACCCGCCGAACCGCGGATCCGAAGCATACCTGTTCTACGCAGAGCGCGAATAAAAGGAATGCGCCGGCCGTCGGGTGTCCCCCGTAGTGTCGGAGACGTTCACCCCGAACCGCTCGTCAAACCGGACGTCATCCGCTCGACTGCGGTTTCGGCGGCCAGCGCGGGCGGATAAATGATGTTATCGACGTACCCCAGGTGCGCGTAGTCCTGCTCGCCGTCCTGTGCGATCCTGACGAGCGTCCGGACGCCCTCCGTCAACTCGTTGGCGAGTTCACACACCGCCAGGTTGGTTTCCGTATCGTTCGTGACGCCGAGAACCGCGTCGGCGAGCGCTGGATTCGCCCGTTCGAACACCTCGATATCTGTCCCGTCCCCCTCGACGACCGTGGCGAGGTGTGTCGGGAAGGTGCGACACTGTTCGGGGTCGCGCTCGATGACCGTGACGGTGTACTGTGCGGGAACCAACTCCGCGGCCACGTGGCGCCCGACGCGCCCGCCACCGACGATGATAACGTGTTTGCTCATAAAATTAGTATCCGATGATACATACGTTTGAGTTGGACATAAGTGTATCTTATGGCGGAATATTGACGAAGTATAATGGACGAACGTTTTATAACATGAAAATCAAATTTTGCGTAACGCTCGGTCGCCGAGCCCGATAGGGAGGTCCCCCGGCATCGAACGGGCGGTTCGAGAGACGGTACCGTATGGGACCGAGGTCAGGAGTACGCGGCGGGACCACGCTGAAAGTCGGTCGGAGACTACGACTGCGAAACGGATGAAAAGCTGTATGGGTTCGGGCAGATTTGAACTGCCGGCCTCCTCCATGTCAAGGAGGTGTCATAACCAGCCTAGACCACGAACCCTCGTTTCCGTTTTCCTGCACTCATCGGTATTTCGGTGACGTAATTGAACCTTTCGGAATTCCGACCGCCATGTATCGTGAACACACGGGGCGGGATTCTCCGTATCCGACGGCCCGTCAGCGACATGCTTTTAAAGATGTACTGATTTGTACATCGTAACACAGTCTTGGTCATTAGTGATCATTATGAAAGAGTATATCAGACGGGTTACCGACGGCGAGGATCTCACACAGGCCGAGGCGCGCGACGCCGCCGGCCTCGTGTTCGAGAAGGCGACGGAGGCACAGATCGGAGCGCTTCTGGCCTCGATCCGGGCGAAAGGCGAAACGGAAGGGGAGATCGCGGGCTTCGCCGAGGGGATGCGCGGGGCGGCCCGGACGATCGATCCCGACCGCGAACCGCTGGTCGACACCTGCGGGACGGGCGGCGACGGCCACGACACGATCAACGTCTCGACGACGAGCGCGTTCGTCGCTGCCGGAGCGGGCGTCCCGGTCGCGAAACACGGCAACTACTCCGTCTCGTCGTCGTCTGGCAGCGCCGACGTGCTCGAGGAGCTCGGGGTCACGATCGACGCCGAACCCCCGGCCGTCGAACGGTGCATCGAGACGACCGGGATGGGGTTCATGCTCGCGCCCGTGTTCCACCCGGCGATGAAGGCGGTCATCGGGCCGCGGAAGGAACTCGGGATGCGGACGGTTTTCAACGTGCTCGGCCCCCTGACAAATCCGGCGGGCGCGGACGCACAGGTCGTCGGGGTGTACGACCCCGACCTCGTTCCCGTGCTCGCCGACGCGCTCTCGCGGATGGCGGTCGATCGGGCCCTCGTTGTCCACGGCGCCGGGCTCGACGAGATCGGCGTCCACGGCACGTCGACGGTCGCGGAGGTCGCCGGCGACTCCGTCGAGGCGTACACGCTCGAGCCGTCGGATCTCGGTCTCGACCGGTACGACCTCACCGAGGTCGCCGGCGGGCCCCCGGCCGAGAACGCGGCGGACATGCGCGGCATTCTCGATGGCTCCATCGACGGCGCAAAGCGGGCGATCATCCTCGCGAACGCCGGCGCGGCGATCTACGTCGCCGGGGCGACGGAGAGCATCGAAGCCGGTGTCGACGCGGCGCGGGAGGCGATCGATTCGGGCGCGGCGACCGATCAACTGGAGTCGCTCCGCGGCTTCGAGCCATGACGCGCGTGAAAGTCTGTGGCGTGACCGAACGCGGGGACCTCGACAGCGTCGTCGCCTCGGGCACCGACGCGGTCGGGTTCACCGTCGACGTGCCGGTCGAGACGCCCCGGGAGATCGATCCACAGCGAGCGGTCGAGCTCGCCAGGGCGACGCCGCCGTTCGTCACGACGGTGCTCGTGACGATGCCTGAGACGCCCGAGGACGCGGTCGAGTTGGCAGACAGAATCAAGCCCGACGTCGTCCAGATCCACGGCGGTTTGACCCCCGGCGATCTGGCGTCTCTCTCGGCGAGGGTCCACGGTGACGTCGTCAAGGCCGTCTCGCCGGAGGACGCCGAACAGTACGACACGGTCGCGGACGCCCTGCTCGTAGATTCGCTCGACGAGACTGGTGCAGGCGGTACCGGCGACGCCCACGACTGGACTCGAACGGCGGAACTCACACGGACGCTCTCCTCACCGGTCGTTCTGGCCGGCGGGCTGACACCGGCGAACGTCGCCGAAGCGGTCGAAACCGTTCGGCCATTCGCCGTCGACGTGGCAAGCGGCGTCGAGTCACGGCCGGGGCGGAAGGACCCCGACTCGGTGGCGTCGTTCGTCCGGCGGGCGGGTGGTCGGCCGTGATCTCCGAGTCGGGGTTCGCCGAACTGGCGGATTCGGGGCCCGTGGTGATCCGAACCGTCGCCGACCTCGACGCCGAAACGGAGCCGCTGGAGGCGTACGCCGCCCTGACGGGGCGGACGACGGGCGCCGAACCGGCAGACCACACGTTCCTCCTGGAGAGTGCGGGGAAAGTCGCCTCGAGCGATCCCGACGGCGCGTTCAGGGCCGGTGACGGGGCCGACCGGCACGCCCGATACTCCTTCGTCGGCTACGATCCCGCCGCCGTCGTCACCGTCGACGGCGACGCCGAGGCGACGGTCGACGTCATCGACGACCGATACGACGGGGTGGTCGAACCGGCCGGCGGCGATACGGTGGCCACGCTCCGGGGGGCGCTTCCGGACGTTCCGCTCCGCAACTTCCCCGAAACGGATCGTCAACAGCTCCAGGGCGGCCTCGTCGGCTTTCTCTCCTACGATGCGGTGTACGATCTGTGGCTCGACGAGGTCGGCCTGGAGCCCCCGGAGTCCGTGGTCCCGAACGCCCAGTTCGTCCTGACGACGAAGACGCTGGTGTTCGACGACGCCGCCGGGACGGTCTCGCTCGCGTTCACGCCGCTGGTTCGACCCGACGACGACCCCGGAGCGATCTACGGCGCTATCGAAAACGAGATCGACCGCGTCGAGTCGCTGCTTTCCTCACACGACCCGCTCGATCCGGAGGGGTTCCGGCCGATCGAGGAGCGCGCCGGGCCGAAAGACGAGTACGAGGAGGCGGTTCGACGAGCCAAAGAGCACGTCCTCGACGGCGACATCTACCAGGGAGTCATCTCACGGACCCGCGAGTTGGACGGCGAAATCGATCCGCTCGGACTCTACAGGGCGTTGCGGGAGGTCAACCCGTCCCCGTATATGTACGTGCTCGACTACGACGACCGCGCGGTGATCGGAGCCTCCCCGGAAACGCTCGTCTCCGTCGGGGGCCGGGAAGTCACGAGCAACCCGATCGCGGGCACCTGTTCGCGGGGGACGAGTCCGGTCGAGGACCGACGCCTCGCCGGGGAGATGCTCGCCGACGGGAAGGAGCGGGCCGAACACACGATGTTGGTCGATCTCGCCAGAAACGACGTCCGCCGCGTCAGCGAGGCCGGCAGCGTCAGGGTCGAGGAGTTCATGAACGTCCTCAAATACAGTCACGTGCAACACATCGAATCGACGGTGACCGGGACCCTCGCCGACGGCGCCGACGCCTTCGACGCGACGCGCGCCTCGTTTCCGGCCGGAACGCTTTCGGGCGCGCCGAAGATCCGGGCCATGGAGATAATCGACGACCTCGAGCGGGCTCCCCGCGGCGTCTACGGCGGCGGCGTTGGCTACTACTCGTGGACCGGCGACGCCGACTTCGCCATCGTCATCCGGACCGCGACGATCGAACGCGGAGCGGGAGTCGACGGAACCGACCGGGTGACCGTCCAGGCAGGGGCCGGGATCGTCGCCGACTCCGACCCCGAGCGCGAGTACGAGGAGACCGAAAAGAAGATGGATGGCGTCCTCACCGCGCTTCGGGCCATCCAGACCGACCTCGATACGCCGGAGGCGTCCCGATGACGCACGTCGTCTTCATCGACAACTTCGATTCGTTCACGTACAACCTCGTCGAGTACGTCAGCCAACACGAGGGCACGACGGTCGAAGTGTTCCGGAACACGGCCGACCTGGAGACCGTCCGGGCCGCCGATCCCGACGCAATCATCGTCTCGCCGGGTCCCGGACATCCGAAACACGACCGCGACGTCGGCGTGACGATGGACGTCCTCCGCGAACTGAGTCCCGAAACGCCCACACTCGGAGTCTGTCTCGGCCTCGAAGCCGCGGTGTACGAGTACGGTGGGACGGTCGACCGCGCCCCCGAACCGATCCACGGCAAGGCGTTCCCGGTCGACCACGACGGGGCGGGCGTCTATCGGGGCCTCGAACAGGGCTTTCAGGGCGGGCGGTATCACTCCCTCATCGCGCTCGACGTGCCGAACTGCTTCGAGGTCACCGCGACGACCGACCACGACGGCGCCGAACTGGTGATGGGGATCCGCCACCACGAACATCCGATCGAGTGCGTTCAGTTCCACCCCGAATCGGTCCTGACTGCCGTGGGTCACGACATCGTCGGGAACTTCTTAGAGAGTGTATAACGGGCCGGCGGGCGGGACTGAACGGTCGTCCGGTTTAGCCGCCCCGTATCGAGCGAACGTGCCGTTTAAAACGTATCTGTGAAGTGTCATTTCTGAACGTTCGCGTCCTGAACCGCCCGAACTCGGAGCGGAGCGATTCGCTGTCGCCCACAGCCTGCTCGGCGGCGTCCGAGCTGTTTGGATGTGCCTAACGACGCCTTCGACCCCCGATTATTTCTAATGGAAGCAAAGCATCCGTACCGCGGTTTTGCGGACTTAATTTCACTTTCACCGTGGACCGGGAAGCCTTATATACGCTCGCTTAGTTCGTTACGTCCGTAGCTGTGGGGTACATCAGACATCCGATTCAAACGCCAGCGACTGGTGCTCCCTGTAAAACATCGAACCACCGATATATTCCCCGATGCCAAGGGTTATCCGGCACGCAACAGTACGCAGACTCCGTCACAAATGATCCACACAGGACACCCCGATAGACTAGAGACGACCACCAGAGACGCAGTATCGACCCGGAGGGCCGAGTGATGGCTGGGACCGACCCGTCCGCGGACGAACTCACGCTCCCGATCAAACGGACGACCGGCGAGACCATGGAGGACCGACTCACCGGGAACGCGTATCACAACATTCTCCCCGCCAGATATCTCCGAAAGGACGCCAACGGCGACCCGGTCGAAACCCAGGAGGACCTCTTCGAGCGCGTCGCCCGGAACGTCGCTCTGGCGGAAGCCGTCTTCGAAGCTCAAAAGCGTGACGTCGAAATCACTGTCACGCCCGATCAGCTCAAACCCGATCACCCCCGACGCGACGAACTCGCAGGCGAGGTGTTCGGCGCGGGCGTCACCGCCGATGCGGACGCCGAAACGACGCTTTCGGTGTACAACGTCAACAAGTTCGCCTACGAAACGATCGTTCCCGAACTCCCCGAGGACATCCGATCGCACGTCGAAGCAACCGCCGACGCGTTCAAAGAGCGGATGGAGACGCTCTCATTTATGCCGAACTCCCCGACGCTCATGAACGCTGGCGACGAACTTCAGCAGCTGTCGGCGTGTTTCGTCGACTCCCCCGAGGACGACATCGACGACATCCACCAGACCGCAAAGGAGGCCGCACAGGTATTTCAGAGCGGGGGCGGGATGGGCTATGCCTTCTGGCGATTACGCCCCTACGGCGACGCCGTCGGTTCGACCGGCGGGATCGCCTCCGGGCCGATCACCTTCATGCGAACCTACGACCAGATGTGTGAGACGATCGCACAGGG
>LFFM01000013.1_pt1 | contig 95131 bp, 109 predicted proteins | sample 643131 | NCBI WGS metagenome assembly LFFM01 (sample SAMN03777445, study PRJNA286221) | soda lake metagenome | biome: soda lake; feature: Kulunda steppe; material: water; isolation source: sample Tc-Br brine of Tanatar trona crystallizer | place: Russia: Kulunda steppe | collected 2011-07 | reverse complement strand
GGGGATCGAGCCGGATCGAACCTTCCGCGAGGGGACGACGATTCCCGCCGCCGGCGGCGTTTTCGTCAGAGAGACGCCCGGACACGCCCGCGAACACGTCGGGTTCTCGGCCGGCGACGCGCTGTTGGGCGGTGACCTCGCCGTCGCCGAGGGAAGCGTCGTCGTGGGGGCTCCGGAGGGGGACCTACGCGCGTACCTGACCTCGCTTCGGCGGGTCCGAGCGATGTCCCCGGAGCGGCTGTACCCGTCGCACGGCCCCGTTATCGAGGAGCCACGGGCGACGTGCGAACGGCTGATACGTCACCGTCTCGACCGCGAACGGCGGGTGCTCGCCGCCGTCGAGGCCGGCAACAGAACCGTCGCCGACATCCTCGATTCGGCCTACGAGAAGGACCTCACGGGGGTTCGGGACCTCGCCGGGGCGACCGTCCGGGCCCACCTGGATAAACTCCACCACGAGGGACGCGTCGAGTGGGACGGGTCACGGGCCGACCCGACGGCGTGACCCCACGCGGGCTACGACTCGAACCGGCAAGGGACCGATTCGGCGACGGTTCCGGTGACGTGGAGCTCCCCGGAGCCGACAACGACGAGCACGTCGAAGCGGGGCTCGGTGATCCCGACGGTCCCGGTCTCGACTGACTCGCCGCCGTCGACGCCGACGTGCAGGTCGTCGACACCGACGCGCGTGAGTCGACCGAAATCGGCGTCGTCGCCCCCCTGAAGCGTCCGTGTCTCCGCGAGCAGTTCGTCCCCATCCGCCGCCGTGACTTCGACGGTCACCGTCCGGTCACCGTCGCGGCCGTTTTCGACCGTCACCGGCCGCGGTCGGGGGAGCGATTTCGGCTCGATAACGCGGAGGCGCAGGGTTTCGCGGTCACTGTCCGCTCCGATGCTCGGATCGCAGTACGTGTCGCCGCGGTCGACGTCCGTTGCGTCGCCGAGGTGAATCCGGTCTGCGGTGTGACCCCCCTCGAGCGCGGCGTCGATCCCGTCGCGTAGCTCCGGTGGGAACTGCCCGTACGGAATCACCTCCCTCGAACACTCCTCGTACCGGGGGTCGTCGTCCGCGTTCGAACCGTCGGCGTCGGGGGTATCGGTCGGTCCGGACGTATCCGGTCCGTCCCCGTCGGAGCCCTCGGAGAGGCACCCAGCGACCGGAAGCGTCACCGCCGCGACTGCCGCAAGTAGCGTCCGTCGTCGCATACGGGTCGCTACTCCGGACAGTTTTGACACCCTCCTCCGGCTAAAGCCGGAGGAATCCCAAGCGTTGGGATATTAGGGTTTGCAGTCTTCCTGTTCTCTCGGTGTGAACCGTCCGCTCTTGCGGTCGAACAGGAAGACTCCGGGCTGTGCCAACCAGCCGTTACTCATATCCCCTGTCGGGGGATTCTGAGTTATCTTTCTACGGATGTTTACTGCACCGTTCACGTCCGCGTTCATCGTCGTTTCACACGACTCACAGACGTACAGACCACGCTCCACGCGGTTCGAGTCTCGAATTTGCCCGCAACACGAACACGTCTTGCTCGTGTTTTCCTCGTCTACGCGGTCAACGAGGATGCCGTGTTCCTCGGCTTTGTATTCAAGGAGACGGGCGAATCGGTCGAACTCCCATCCGTGGAGTTTCTTGTTCTCCGACTGGCCCCAGTTCCGCGAGTCGCCGTTCCCGTCTTCGCGGATGTCGCTGAGGTCGCCAACCGCTATCTTCTCCACACCTTCCTCGACACACCGTTCAACGATGTGTTTTGAGAGTGTGTGGAGGAAGTGGTCTTTGCGTCGGGAAAGTTTCTGCCGATCGTTCAACGCCCGCTTCGACGGCCCGTTCTCGCCTTCGGTCTGGTATTCATCGCGGGTGAAGTAGTGCTTGTCTTCTTTCAGCACGTTCCCCGGATACAACTCCGAGGGGCCGTCCTCGTAGTCGATGGCGAGATAGTTGCTGATTCCGAGGTCGATACCCGCTGTATTCTCGCCGGGTGCGTCTTCGACAGGAATCTCTTTCTTGCAGACGAGGTGGAGTTCCCAGCGGTCGCCGTTCCAGACGGCACGCACCTGCTGGATGTTCTCCACTTGTACGTCGGGTCGAGTTTCATATTCCGCGAGGATGAAGTCAGACCGACTCTCTTTCAGGTTGAAGCCTTTCGAGAGACGGAGTTGACCGTGTTTATCGTCGTGTTTGATGCCTTTCTGTTTCCACGTCACGGTGGAGCGTGGGTGTCGGTCGCCACGTTTCCGGTAGCCCGGTGGGTTGTTTCCGTCGTCGGAGTTGTACCAGCCGGTGAACGCTTCAGCAAGTTCTTCGAGAACTCGCTGACTTGACTGAGAATGGAGGTCACTGTAGCGTTCGTGGTTTTTCAACTCCGATTTCAGTTCGGCTTCGTCGGGTATCTCACCGTCGTCATCCCACTGTTGTTGGATGTAGTAGCGTCCGACGTTCCACAGTTTCGAGGCGGAGAACCCGCACTGGTCGAGGTCGTCACGAACCTGACTGTGGTTCGTGATGCGTGCGACGTAGGTGCGGGTCGTCTCCAGCATCGTGCTGTGGTCATAACTAGTTATGAAATAGAGTAAATTAAATACTGTGTTTGACGTGGAATATCCGGGCCTGTCGGTGTCGGTGGAATGTGTCACTGAGTGACGGCGCGTATCCACGGCCTGAAGGCCGTGGTATTGCGCCTGTTCAGCGTATAACAGTCCCGTCGAATGTCACACGTCCGTTTGCCGTACCGGCTCGGGGAGTCGGACACAGATGTGTTTCGAAATATAAAAAATAATCTTAGAAACATGCTGTTTTGCTGCTTTGAATCCTATACTAAACTAGTTATAATAGGTATCATAATACATATGGCCGAATAGCTTATGTATGCTAAACAGTGACACGAACGTACGCATGATCGATCCGTCCATCGCCGACATCGACACGGAGTTCGCGCCGACGATCCGACCGGACGCCCCGGTCTCCGACGCCGCCGAGGCCCTCCGGTGCCCCGACGCGCCCGCGGTCGTCGTCCTCGACGAGGAGACGCCGGTCGGGATCGTAACCGGGTCCGACATCGTCGCCATGGTCGCCGAAACCGAACACCAGCCGGCGGTCCGATCCGTCATGTCCGCGCCGGTCGCGACGGTGTCCCCGGAGGAGACGATCGTCGAGGCGGCCGAGCGGATGAACTCGCGTGGCGTCCGTCATCTTCCGGTCGTCGACGGCGGAACGTACTGTGGAATCGTGTCCCCGAGGACGCTCGGGCCATACCTCTCCCGGTACCGCTTCGACATCGAATGGTCGGACGAGCCGCTGACCGTCGTCGCCGACGCGGGCGGGTCACTGCCCGTCGAGAACTGAGACGGAACGGTGGACTCTCGGAGCTGTTGAGATTCGTAATGAATGACAGTTTGGACGGATCGTGTTGAACACAGGGCGCGAACTTTTCCCGCCTCAGGTTCGCCGGAGGCGAACCCCTCGGCGCAAAAACTTCGATCAAAAAAGGGGGACGGCTCGACCTTCGGTCTCGCCGTCCGGGAACCACACTCGCTGCGCTCGTGCGGATGCCGGTGCTGCATACAACCTCTCGACCCCGTTTAGACGCTCTTGATTGGACAAGCCATGACCCACGGCAACTGGATAAAAACAACTCACGAGGAGGTCTCGACCGAATTTTGTCGATTGGAGAGCAGTTGGACAAGACGAACTGCACCCCGTGTGAATCGGCATCCCGGACGGAGACATCGCCACCCGAAGGGTTAGGCCTAAGCCGACGCGCGAAAAGACCGTAGTAATGACCGCCCAGACCGCCGAACAACGGGACCTCACGGCCGTCATCGGGCTCGAGGTCCACGTCCAACTCGAAACGGAGACGAAGATCTTCTGCGGCTGTTCGACCGAATCCGACGGCGACGAGGCGCCGAACACCCGGACCTGTCCCGTCTGTCTCGGCCTGCCGGGCGCGCTGCCGGTGCTCAACGAGGGGGCCGTCGAGGCCGCCGTCAAGGTCGGCAAGGCGCTCGGTTCGGAGATCCCGGAGGAGACGCGGTTCCACCGGAAGAACTACTACTACCCCGATCTTCCGAAGAACTTCCAGATCACCCAGTACGACGCGCCGATCTGCGACGGCGGGGAGATCGAGTTCGGCGTCGACGGCGAGCGCCGGATCGTCGAAATCGAGCGCGCACACCTAGAAGAGGACCCGGGAAGCCTCTTACACGCCGGCGGCTCGATCGACACCGCCGAGTACACGCTCGTCGATTACAACCGGGCCGGGACGCCGCTCATGGAGATCGTCACCGCGCCTGATTTCCGAAGCGCAGCCGAGGCGCGGGCGTTCCTCGCCAAGCTCACCGAGGTGCTCGAGTATCTCGGCGTCTTCGACGCGACCCGAAACGGCAGCCTCCGGGTGGACGCGAACCTCTCGATCGTCGACGGCGACGATGTCTCGGCGGACGGGACGGTCGCCGAGGGGACGCTCGAGTCGGCGAACCGGACCGAGGTGAAGAACATCTCCAGTCACAAAGGGGCGGAGAAGGCGCTCGCCTACGAGGAGACGAGGCAGAAAAACGCGATCCGACGGGGCCGCGAGGTCGAACAGGAGACCCGCCACTGGGACGAGTCCCGCGGGATCACCGTCTCGATGCGATCGAAGGAGGCCGAAAAGGACTACCGCTACTTCCGGGAGGCCGATCTCCCGCCGCTTCGCGTTTCGGGCTGGACGGAGGAGATCGAGATTCCGGAACTCCCGGACGCCCGCCGCGAGCGCTTTCGGGAGGCGTACGGCCTCGACGCCGAGTCGGCCTCGAAGCTCACCTCGACGAAGCAGGTGGCGGACTTCTACGAACGGCTCGCCGAACGGTTCGATCCCGGCCTCGCGGCGACGTGGGTCGCCGACAACCTGCTCGGGGAGCTCCACTACCGGGACATGGCGATCACGGACGTCGAGGATCGCCTCGGGGAGTTCACGCGCCTCGTCGAGTTGGTCGAAGCCGACGACATCACGGTCAAAAACGCCGAGGAGGTCGTTCTTCGGCGGATGCTCGACGACGGCCTCGATCCGGACGCGATCGTCGAGGCCGAGGACCTCGGCAAGACGGACGACGACGCGGTCGCGGCGGCCGTCGCCGACGCGATCGATGACAACCCCGACGCCGTCGAGGACTACCACGCGGGCGAGGACGGCGCGTTGAACTTCCTCGTCGGGCAGGTGATGGCCGAAACCGGCGGCTCGGCCGATCCGGGGACGGTCAACGAACTGCTCCGCGAGCGCCTGGACGGGTAGGAACCCCGCCGGCGTTCTTCACACGCCCACAAGGGGCCGCAAGCGCATCCCTGCGGCGATTTGAACGGCGATCCGAGACGGACCCGACGAAAGGTTGAAAACCGGAGTCGGCATACTCGAACCCAACAGTGGAACTCATCGTCACGGAAAAGGACAACGCGGCGCGGCGGATCGCGGAAATCCTCTCAGGGGGGACCGCCGCCACGGACAGACAGTACGGCGTCAACGTCTACCGGTGGGGCGACAAGCGGTGTATCGGGCTCTCCGGACACGTCGTCGGCGTCGACTTCCCGCCCGAGTACGCCGACTGGCGGGACGTCCAGCCCGTCGAGTTGGTCGAAGCCGACGTGGTGAAAACCCCGACACAGGAGAACATCGTCCGGGCGCTCAAGCAGCTGGCGGCGGACGCGAGTCGCATCTCGATCGCGACGGACTACGACCGCGAGGGTGAACTCATCGGCAAGGAGGCCTACGAACTCGTCCGCGAGGAGACCGACGCGCCGGTCGACCGCGTCAGGTTCTCCTCGATAACCGAAAACGAAGTCAGCGAGGCGTTCGAAAACCCCGACGACCTGGATTTCGATCTGGCGGCCGCGGGCGAGGCCAGGCAGGTGATCGATCTGCTGTGGGGGGCGGCACTGACGCGATTTCTCTCGCTGTCGGCCAAACAGCTCGGTGACGATTTCATCTCGGTCGGCCGCGTCCAGTCGCCGACGCTGAAGCTCATCGTCGACCGCGAACGCGAGATCCAGGCGTTCGACCCCGACGACTACTGGGAGCTGTTCGCCGAGTTGCTGAAGGACGACACCGCCTTCGAGGCGCAGTACTTCTATCGGGACGACGGCACCGAAGCCGAGCGCGTCTGGAACGAGGCCGACGCCACGGAGGCGTTCGAACAGCTCCGCGGCGCGCGGGAGGCGATCGTCGAATCGGTTCGCCGCCGGAGCCGGACCGACGAGCCGCCCGAACCGTTCAACACCACCCAGTACATCAGCGCCGCCGGGTCGATCGGGCTCTCGGCACAGAAGGCGATGAGCGTCGCCGAGGGGCTCTACACCGCGGGCTACATCACCTACCCCCGGACCGACAACACCGTCTATCCGGACGATCTCGACCCCGAAGCACTGCTCTCGGAGTTCACCGACCACTACCTGTTCGGTGACGACGCCGAATCGTTGCTGGTCGCGGACGACATCGAACCGACCGAGGGCGACGAGGAGACGACCGACCACCCGCCGATCCACCCGACCGGCGAGATCCCGGCGAAGGCCGACCTCTCCGAGGACGAGTGGGAGGTGTACGAACTCGTCGTCCGGCATTTTTTCGCGACGGTCGCGGATCCGGCGGAGTGGGAACACCTCAAAGTCGTCGCCGACGCCAACGGCTGTCTGTTGAAAGCGAACGGCAAGCGGCTTCTCGAAGCCGGCTACCACGACGTCTACCCCTACCGGTCGACCGCGGAGAACCACGTGCCCGACGTCGAGGAGGGCGAACTCCTCGGGATCGAGGACGCCCGGATCGAAGCCAAACAGACCCAACCGCCCCGCCGTCGCGGGGGTTCGCGGCTCATCCAGGAGCTTGAATCCCGCGGGCTCGGGACCAAGTCGACGCGACATCACACGATCGAGAAGCTCTACGACCGCGGCTACATCGAGGGCGACCCGCCGCGGCCGACGAAGCTCGCGATGGCCGTCGTCGAGGCCGCCGAGAAGTTCGCCGACCGGATCGTCGACGAGGGGATGACGGCACAACTGGAAGCCGACATGGCCGCCATCGCCGACGGCGACAAGGAGTTGGCCGAGGTGACCGGCGAGTCGCGGGCGATCCTCAAGCGCATCTTCGAGGAGCTACACGACTCCAGATCCGAGATCGGCGAACACCTCCGGGAGTCGATGAAGGCCGACCGGACCATCGGGGCGTGTCCCGACTGTGGCGAGAGCCTGCTCGTCCGTCGGTCGCGGCAGGGGTCACATTTCGTCGGCTGCGACGGGTTCCCGGACTGTCGGTACACCCTGCCGCTGCCGAACAAGGGCGATCCGACGGTGATCGGGGAGACGTGTGATGAACACGGTCTGAAGCACGTGAAGATGCTCGCCGGACGCGGCACGTTCGTCCACGGCTGCCCGCAGTGTAAGGCCGACGAGGCCGACGCGACCGACGACCAAGTCATCGGGCCGTGTCCGGAGTGCGGAGAGGATGCCGCGTCCGGACCACCGAGGGACGGCACCGAGGCCGCGGGATCCGGCGGCGAGTTGGCGATCAAACAGCTCAGAAACGGCTCGCGGCTCGTCGGCTGTACCCGGTATCCGGACTGTGAGTACTCCCTGCCGCTGCCGAGACGCGGCGACATCGAGGTGACGGAGGAGATCTGCGACGATCACGGGCTTCCGCATCTGCTCGTCACCGATGGCGACGAGGACGGCGATCCCTGGGCGTTGGGCTGTCCGATCTGCAACTACGCGGAGTACCGGGAGCGACAGGCCGCCTCGAAGGTCGAGGACCTCGACGGCGTCGGAGCGAAGACCGCCGAGAAACTCGCCGCCGCGGGTATCGAATCCCTCGAGGACCTCCGGACGGCGGACGTCGAAGCCGTCGCGGCGAACGTACAGGGCGTCTCCGAGGACCGACTCCGCGAGTGGCAGGCAGCGGCCAACGCCGGCGCCGTCGCGGACTGAGGCGGAGTGTCCTCCGGGCGTCCCGGCGGGCACAAAGCCCGCTCGGACGCTCGCCGCGGACGCCACCGGTCCGTGTGAAATGTCGAAGCGGTTTTAGCTACCCACCGAGACAAAGCGTGTATGAGCGCGCCGTGGGCATCGTGGAATCACATCGTCAAGATCGATCCCGACAAGACGCTCGTCGAGGGTGAGACGTTCGAGGACGTCTGTGCGACCGGGACCGACGCCTTAGAGATCGGTGGGACCACAGGGATGACAGAGGAGAAGATGGCCCGGGTTGTCGAGGCCACGACGGCGTACGACGTGCCGGTGTACATCGAGCCCTCGAACGTCGGGGCGGTCGTCCACCGCGACGGCCTGGACGGTTACTTCGTGCCGATCGTGCTCAACGCGGGCGACACGTTCTGGGTGACCGGCGCCCACAAGGAGTGGACGCGCCTCGACAGCGAGATCGACTGGGCGGTGACGCATCCCGAAGCGTACATCGTTCTCAACCCTGATTCGTCGGTCGCGGAGTACACCGAAGCGGACTGTGGGCTCGAGGCCGACGACGTGGCCGCCTACGCCGAGGTCGCAGAGCGGATGTTCGGCCAACGGATCGTCTACATCGAGTACTCCGGAACGTTCGGCGATCCGGCGATGGTCCGGGCGGCCGCCGACGGCGTCGACGAGGCGTCGATCTTTTACGGCGGTGGCGTCGGCGATTACGAGTCGGCCTACGAGATGGGCGGCCACGCCGACACCGTCGTCGTCGGCGACCTCGTCCACGACGAGGGCGTCGAGGCAGTCGCGGAGACGGTCGAGGGCGTAGCGGACGCGAAATCCGAACCGATCGAGAACGCGTAGTCGGGCGGACGCGTCCCGCCAACGCTTAAGCCGGCGGCTCCGAATCTAGCTACAATGTTCGATCCTGACGATCTCACGGAAATCCGCGAGGGGCACGACCGCTGGGAGTCGGAGACGTACGGCTCCACGGTCGATCGGTTCGGGGAGCGAAAGGAGACGTTCACGACCGACACGGGCGGCCAGACCGTCGATCCGCTGTACACGCCCGCCGACGTTTCGGGTCTCGACTACGAGGACGATATCGGCTACCCCGGCGAACCGCCGTACACGCGCGGCGTCTACTCGACGATGCACCGAGGGCGGCTGTGGACGATGCGGCAGTACGCCGGCATGGGAACCGCCGCCGAGACCAACGAGCGGTTCAACTACCTGCTGGACGAGGGCCAGACCGGGCTCTCGATGGCGTTCGATCTACCGACGCAGATGGGGTACGATTCGGACTCGCCGATGGCCGAGGGCGAAGTCGGCAAAAGCGGCGTCGCGATCGACTCGCTGGACGATATGGAGACCGTCTTCGACGGGATCCCGCTGGACGAGGTCTCGACGTCGATGACCATCAACGCCCCCGCGTCGGTGTTGCTCGCGATGTACATCGCCGTCGGTGACCGGAACGGTGTCGACCGCGAGGAGCTTCGGGGGACGATCCAAAACGACATTCTCAAGGAGTACATCGCCCGCAACACCTACATCTTCCCGCCGGAACCCTCGATGCGGATCATCACGGACATCTTCGAGTTCTGCGCCGAGGAGGTTCCCAACTTCAACACGATCTCGATCTCCGGGTACCACATCCGCGAGGCGGGGTCGACGGCCGCCCAGGAGATCGCGTTCACGCTCGGTGACGGGATCGAGTACGTCGAGGCGGCGATCGAGGCCGGCCTCGACGTCGACGAGTTCGCCCCGCAGCTCTCTTTTTTCTTCAACGCGCACAACAACATCTTAGAGGAGGTCGCGAAGTTCCGCGCCGCCCGCCGGATGTGGTACAAACTGATGGACGAGCGCTTCGGCGCCGAGGACCCCGCCTCCAAACAGCTGAAGTTTCACACACAGACGGCGGGGTCGACGCTGACGGCCCAGCAGGTCGAAAACAACGTCGTCCGCGTCGGCTATCAGGCCCTCGCGGCGGTGTTGGGCGGCACCCAGAGCCTCCACACGAACGGGAAGGACGAGGCGCTCAGCCTGCCGACCGAGCAGTCCGTTCGAACGGCGCTTCGGACCCAACAGATCCTCGCCCACGAGTCGGGCGCCGCCGACACGATCGATCCGCTCGCGGGGTCGTACTACGTCGAGAGCCTGACCGATGAGCTCGAAGCCGAGGCGTTCGAGTTGCTCGAGGAAGTCGACGAGCGCGGAGGGATGCGACGCGCCGTCGAGGACGGCTGGGTGCAAAAACAGATCCAGGAGGTCGCCTTCGACCGACAGCGTGAGATCGAGACGGGCGAGCGAATCATCGTCGGCGTCAACGAGTTCGAGGTCGACGAGGATCCGAAGGAGGACATCGAGGAGGTAAGCGAAAAAGAACAACGGCGACAGCGCGAACGGGCCCAGGCGTTGCGCGAAAGCCGGGACGAAGAGGCAGTCGAGGACGCGCTCGCGGCGCTGAAAGACGCCGCCGAAGGCGACGAGAACGTCATGCCGTACATCATCGACGCGGTGAAAGCGTACGCGACGACCGGCGAAATCTGTAACGCGATGCGGGACGTCTTCGGCGAGTACCGGGGCTGAGCGACACCCATCGTTTCCAGCGTGTTTTTGAGTCCACCCGCCGAGGGGTCGGTATGCGCTTCGAACACGCCGGCGTCGCGACCGACGACGCCGAGGGACTCGCGTTCCTGTACGAGGATCTGTTCGGCTGCGAAATCGCCCACGAGGAGCGGTTCGGGGAACTGAACGTCATCTTTCTGGGCCTCGAGAACGGCTACTTCGAACTGCTCGAGCCGACGGGCGATGGCACCATTTCACAGTACCTCGACGAGCACGGCCCCGGACTCCACCACATCGCGTTGGCCACCGACGATATCGACGCGGCGCTGGAAAACGCCGAATCGCTCGGCGTCGAGCTGATCGACGAGGAGCCCCGCCGAGGAGTGTGGGGCCACCGGATCGCGTTTCTCCACCCCGGATCCACGGGCGGGACGCTAATCGAGTTCGTCGAGCACTGAGAGCGAGCGGCGTCGATCGCCGCGGTCAGTAGCGGCGCGAGAGCCCGATTCCGATGGCAGACATAAAGACGATGAAGAACGCGATCGCGCCGACGAGCGCGAGACCGCCTTCCTCGGTCAGCGCGCCGTCGACGTAGGCGGTGCCGATCCAGACGATGATCGCGGCGAGCGTTCCGACGCCGACGAGCGCGACGGCGGCTTCGACGGCGGCATCCCGATCCATACCCATCGATGCGATGGTCCGGGAGAAAAACGCTTCGAAGGCCGGCGGGGCGCGGGCGGCGGGGGACGGGGATCGAGACCCCCCATTATCGCCCCGGAAACCGGGCATCGAGCCCGCCCTCCCGCCGTCCGACCCCGTAGCCGCGGGTGTCGAGAGCCGCTTTGCCGACCCCGTTCACCGGGGGGAGTCCCACCGGCTGGGAACGCCCTCGTTTTTTATACGGCACCGTACGAAGTGTGAGATATGACCGACTCCTCCAGCGACTTCGGATCGGGGGCGAGCAGGGCGGCCGAACACCCCCACACGCTCGAAGTGATAGAGAGCGACGGCGAGTACACGTTCGTCCCCCGTGACGCCGACGCCGGCGAGCGGCTCACCCGATGGATCACCGTCGGGAGCGACGACGTCGTCGATCTCGACGTGTGGCGATAAAATAAGTCAGTCATAAGTAGCGTGCCCCGTTTTTTCGGGTATGGCAATCGATCGCCGAAGCGAGATGTCGGCAGAGGAGACCGACGCCTTCCTCGGTGCCAACGAGACGGGAGTGCTGTCGCTCGCACGCGGCGATGAACCCTACGCGATTCCGATATCGTACGGCTACGACGCGTCGGAGCGGAGCTGCTACCTGCGGTTGGTTTCCACACCGGACAGCGAAAAGCGGCGATTCCTCGCGTCGACCCCCGAGGCGCGACTCGTCGTAGACACTGCCGAGGGCGACACGTACCAAAGCGCCATCGCCGTCGGCACCCTCGTCCGGATCGACCCCGGCGAGTTGACCGCCGAGGACATCCGGCAGTACGGCTCGGCGGAACGTCCGCTGTTCGAAATCTGGCCGAAACCGAAGGGGGAACTCGACATCGAGTTGTACCGCCTCGACCCCGAGACGGTGAGCGGTCGACTGGTCGAGGTCTCCCGCGAGGAGTGAGACGCGCCGGCCGCCGATCCGTCGACACGGCGTGTCGCTACGACGACTCGAAATGAGCCGTCTCCGCGGCTTCGGTACACACCGGACAGCCGCTTGAGAGGATCGCCTCCCGCATCGGGGCGTTGACCTCGATTTCTTGCCCGCACTCGGGACAGGCGAAAATGTACGTACTCATGGACAAATGTGACGAAGCGTCCGGGTTGACAGCCGGTACGGAATCGACCGATAAATACGATTGGATATCGGTCGGGGGCGAGCGGTTCGGGCCCTGCCGGCGTTCGGACGGGACATCGGCACCGTCGAACACGCTCAGTCGGCTGCCTCCGGCGTCGTGGTCGTCGACGAGATTCCGACCGCCACGCCGTCGGATTCACCGAGCGAGATGGTGACGTCATCGACGGCCCGGCGGTACTCGCTCGCGTGTTTGCCGTCGGTGCTGAGTCGGACCCGCTCCTCTAAGAGTCCCGCCTCGGTCAGCTGTTCGAGCTTCCGATACGTCGTCGACCGGGGGACGTCACACCGCTCGGTCAACTCGCTGGCCGTCAGCGCCTCGTCGGTCGTCGCCTCAAGAAGCGCCCGACAGTCGGGATCCTCGAGCGCGGCCAACACCGTCTCACAGTCCGCCAGCCGCGAGCGCCCGTCAGTCGATTCGCCCAACCCGTCCCTTGCTCGGAGTTCCGGTGCCGTGGTCATATGCGGTGTGTATTCCCCTTAGGTAGCGTAACCCGCCCCTCAGTATACAGGGTGGTTTATATACACCGGGGACCGGCGGCCCGAGAGACAGACTTAGGTGTCGAGCGCCTCAAGCCGATCCGATGTCGGGGATCCGCGCCGAGATCCGTGTCGATCCGGACGGGACCTGTCCGGTCGTCGAGGCCGCAACGGATGTCGGCTCGCCGTCGTACACGGTCGCCAGAAGCGTCACGGGGAGTACCGCCGACCGCATAAGCGAGGAGTTCACCCTCGACAGCGGCGGCGACCCGGAGGCAAGCGTCGAAATAACGGAGATGTTCGACTACGGCTCGAAGTCGATGTACCGGTTCGTCCGCGACCGCGGTCGGGGGTGTCCCTGTGAAACCGTCGAGGCCTTCGACTGTCCGATCGTTGACCTCCACGTCCGGAAGGGGTCGCTGTATCTCGTCTTTCACGCGATCGACATGGAGGCCCTTCGGACGACGATCATGACGCTTCGGGATCGCTACTCCGGGGTCGACGTCCGCCGGTTGCTCCGGACGCAGGCCGAAGCGCCGGAGGACAACCTCGTCTTTCTCGATCGGAGTCGGCTGACAGAACGGCAACGCGAAGTGCTCGAGACGGCTCACCGGATGGGGTATTTCGAGCACCCGAAAGGCGCGAACGCGGGCGAGGTCGCCGACGAACTCGCGATCACGACCTCGACCTTTTCCGAACACCTCTCGGCCGCCCAATCGAAGCTCATGGACGCGATCGTGGACGTTTGACGCCGGGAACGGCCGGGCGACGAACCGACGGACAGTTACCGCCGCGGCGAGGACGGAGAGGTATGACCGAGTACTTCGAGATTCACGGCCGCGATGGGGCCGCCCGACGGGGGGAACTACGCCTCGCGGACCCACTCGGGACCCCGGGTCTCGTCGACGATGTTCTCGAGGACGGGGGGAGCCGGTGGCACGCCGACCGGCCCGTACCCGAGGGCGACCACGCGCGGTTGACGGTCCTCCCCCACCGGGCGCTGCCCCCGGGGACGGAGCGGCCGGTCGAGGAGGCGTTCGTGGTCGAGTACCCGGACGTCGGGTTCCCGAGCGCCGCGGTCGTCTCCCCGACCACCGCAGACGACTACGGAGCCGACGCGTACGTGTTGTCGAACGCCGGCGGGTACGCGGGCCACGCCGAGGCGTTCGTCGACGCGTCGCTCTCGATCCGGGAGGCGATCCCCGACGACACCGCGCTGTACGCCCCCGGGGTCGCCACCCCGGCGAACGTCGCGACCCTCGCCTACGCCGGCGTCGACCTCTTTGACGAGAAGCGCGCCAGGGCGCGCGGCCTGGAGGGGTTCTATCTCACGACCGACGGCGAGGCGTTCTTGGAGGATCTCGAGGAGCTGCCGTGTCCGTGTGCCGCCTGCCGAACCACCGTCGATGCGTTCGACCGGACGGACTGCGCCGAACACAACGCGAACGCGCTCGTGGCCGAACTCGCCCGGGTCCGCGGCCGGATCGACGCGGGACGGCTTCGCGATTACATCGAGGGGCAGGCCCGACACGAAGCGTGGCTGACGGCGCTTTTCAGGCGGCTCGACCAGCAGTACGGCTACGTCGAGGAACGGACTCCCGTGTTCCGACGGAACGAACTGCTCGCCGCGACGGAGGACTCGCTCCGTCGCCCCGAGATCCAACGCTTCGCCGACCGGGTGACGAGTCGGTACCGTCGCCGCCTCGAAGCGCCCCTGGTGTTGGTGCCGTGCTCGGCGCGGAAACCGTACAGCGACTCACAGAGCCACGAGCAGTTCACCCGGGCTATCGGCTACCGCGGACACATCGTCTCGATGACGTCGCCGATCGGCGTCGTCCCGAACGAGCTCGAAACGACCTACCCGGCACAACACTACGACAGCGTCGTGACCGGCGAGTGGACCGAAACCGAGATCGGGTTCGTCGCCGCGGTGCTCGAACGCTACCTCGAACGCGCCGACTACGACCGCCACATCGCCCACGTCCCGAGGGAGGGCTACCGCGAGATCTGCGAGCGCGTCGAAGCCTCGCAGGGGATCGAGTTCGAGTACACCGTCGGCGACCACCCGACGACCGACGACTCCCTCGCCGCGCTCGAGGCCGCACTCGAGGGGGAGCCGACGTATTACAAAAGCGAACGCGAACTGGCGACGGTGCGGGCGATCGCCGACTTCCAGTTCGGCGACGGCGCGGGGGATGCGGTGTTCGGCCCCGACGCGACGACGGAGGGGATATACCCGAAACACCGGATCCGAAACGGCGACGGCGAGCATCTCGCCACGATGGTCCCGGAGTACGGGACGCTCTCGTTGACGCTCGCCGGCGGGCGGGCGTGGATCGACAGCGACGCCCCGACAAAGCGCGTCGAGATCGACGGCTTCGTTCCGAGCGGGAGCGTCCTCGCTCCGGGAGTCCTCGACGCAGACGACTCGATCCGGCCGGGCGACGAAGTCGTCTTCGAGGGACCGAGGGCCATCGGCGTCGGGCGGGCGGCCTCCCACGGCCGGGCGATGGTCGAAAGCTCCCGCGGGGTCGCCGTCGACGTGCGCCACTGCGAGGAACGGTAGGGTCGCGTAGCCGGCCTCGCGGTCGCGTTGCATCTCTCGCTCACCTTTTTGTTCGTGGCGCGCCATCCACAGGTATGAACGAGATCCAGCTCGGGGTTCCGAAACCGCTTCTCGAATCGCTACCGGAGGACGACGCCGGGGCGAGCCAGGACATGCAGCGAGCCGTCGAGGGGTACAACGCGCGGATCCAGACTGCGACGGAGACCGCCGCCGCCGACGCCGAGGCCGCCGCCCGGATCCTCGATATCATCGAGCACTTCGAGGATCGCGTCGAGCGGTTCCACGCGTTCGTCCCCGAACTCCGCGCGTGGGGGCAATCGCCCATCTTTGCCATCGCGTGGCGGAACCTGTATGCGGACCTCATCGAACAGCTCTACGACCACGAGTGGCTCGCCGCACAGCTGGACCGGGAGCGAAACGCCCGCCTCGTCGAGGACGGAATCAGGTTGTCTGACCTATGAGCGACGCGGATACAAAGACCGACGGCGACTCGATCACCATAGAGCTCCGCTTTTTTGCCACGTTTCGGGCCGCGGCCGGGCAGAAGGTGTTGATGCGCGAGTTCGACGCTGGATCGACGGTCGGCGACGTGTTGGCGGGGATCGAATCGGAGTTCCCCGAACTCGCCGGGGACATCCTCGACGAGGAGGGGGCGATCAAACCACAGTTGAGCGTCCTCAAGAACGGCCGCGAGGTGATCCACATCGACGGGGTCGACACGCCGATGGGCGACGGCGACACCCTGAGCGTCTTTCCGCCGGTCGCGGGGGGATAGATGGAGGAAATACGTGAGTTTCGCGGCATCTCGAAACGCCTCGCGGTCGACTATCTCGAGAACCTCGGCGGCGAACGCGCCGCCGAGGACGGCGACCGGGTCGAGGGCGACGGCTGGTCGGCCGAGCTGTCCGAACGGAAAGTAAACCCGATGGGGTCGATCACCCTCAACGAGGTCCGGATCCGCTTCGAGGGCGAGGAGTCGACGCTGCCGCCACTGATCAAGCAGTTCGCACAGAAGGCCATGCGGGCCGGTGGGTGACGTGTCGGGCGGGCCGCTCGACGGCAACGCGGTCATTCTCGCCGCCGCGAAGGCGTCCGTCCCGGGTGACCGGCTGCCGGAACTCCTCGACCGGGCACAGGAACACCTCGCCCCCCGGCGGGACCGTTACGACCGCCGGTACGAGTGCGCCCACGAGGACGACTCGACGACGGTTTTTTTCGTCGAGGAAGGCCACTGGGAGACGGTCGGCGAGGAACTCGGCCTCGAGCGCCGCGAGTGGATGGCGCTTCGGAGAGCTCACCGCGAACATCTCAAACAGCTCGGCGGCGACCTCGACCGTCGCGAGGAGTTCGAGACGGCCCTCGACCTCCGCGAGGTCGTCGTGATCGGAACGTAGCGTGGGGGGCGTGCTCACTCGGGGACGAGCCGGACGATCGGCGCGTCGCCGGAATCGACGGCGACGTGCAGACGGCCCGTATCGGGTGCGGCCTCGACGTCGCGGATCCGCCACCCGCGGTCGGCCAACAGCGGCTCGCGCTCCGTGACCTCGGTCCCGTCGACCTCGAAGCGGCCGAGGTACTGCCCGGCCAGGTTGCCGACGAAGAGGTCCCCATGCCACGCCTCGATCGATTCGCCGTCGTAGAACGTCATCCCGGCGGGCGGGAAGCCGCCGCTTCCACACGGCCAGTGGTGGACCGGCTCCACCGTGTCCTCGCGCTCGTCGGGGCGGTCGCCGACCGGATCGTCCGTCCCGTACCGACAGCCGTACGTCGCGACCGGCCAGCCGTAGTTGCCGCCGGCCTCGACGACGTTGAGTTCGTCGCCGTCCTCCTCGCCGTGTTCGCTCTGCCAGATCGCCCCCGTCTCCGGGTGGATCGTCATCCCCTGGGCGTTCCGGTGGCCGTAACTGAAGATCGCATCCCGAACGTCGGGGTCGTCGACGAACGGGTTGTCGGCGGGGACCGAGCCGTCGGGCGCAAGCCGGAGCGTCGCGCCGAGTTCGTTCGACGTGTCCTGGGAGACGTGCTCGGGGCCGAAGTTCTTGAACTGCCGGTCGCCGGTCGTCACGTACACCGCGTCGTCGGGTCCGACGACGACCCGCGAGCCGTAGTGGCCGCTCGAATCGACGAACGGCTCCGCGACGTGAAGCCGCTCGAAGCCGTCGAGCCGCGGCGCGTCGGGATCGAGTCGCCCCCGGCCGAGATGCGTCGCGGTGTCGCCGTCCTCGTTCGCCGCCGAGTACGTCAGATACACCCACGTCTCCGACCCGTCGGGCCACACGGTAACGTCCAACAGCCCGCCCTGGCCGGCCGGATCGACCGCGGGGGTCCCCTCGACCGGTTCGTACTCGCCGGCCTCGCGGTCGACGACGACGAGACGGCCGGGGCGCTCGGTGACGAGCAACCGCGGGCTGTCGGGCACGAACGCGAGCCCCCAGGGGTTCGTGAGACCCTCCGCAACCGTTTCGATCTCGAATCCGTCGGGGTCGGCGGCTGCGGAGGGGTCGCCGTTTCCGTCCCCCACCTCGAGACAGCCGGCGAGCGAGCCCGCGACGAGGCCAACGAGGGCTCGGCGCGTGTGCTCAACTGTCACTGTCGGATCACTCGATCGGGCCTAAGGGACGGAGCCGTATCACCGTTCTGGAGGAGGGGTGTCGGCCTCAGCGATACCCGGTCAGATCGCGCTCGAAGACGAAATCCGGTTCGTCGGACGCATTGACCCGGGCGTAGGCGGCGTCGGAGACGTGTCGCGGCGTCTCCGGGACGAGCATCCGGACGCGGTCGGCCCCCGCGTCCGCGGCGTCGCGGGCGACCGCAGCCACGAGGGACCCGAGCGCGCCGTCGTCCCACGCGCCGACGCCGTACTCCGCGCGGACGCGGGCGTCGCCGTCGTCGTCCTCGCGTTCGAACGTCCGGCACCGGTAGCTCATCCCGCGGATCCGACCGCCGCCGGTGACGGCGAGGGTCGATTCGGCCGCCGCCAGGCGCGCTTTCGTCAGCTCCGCGAGCGCCCACGGCTCCGACAGGTCGAGCCCCAGTCCGGCCAGTTCCTCGGTCGCGTCGCTCCGCCGGAACCCGCTCCAGGCGACCGCGGGGTCGGTCTCGACGGCGAAGTCGGGGTCGGCGTCCGGGTCCGGCGACGGTTCGAGCCACCGGAACGCCGCGAGCGGCTCGAAGCCGAGCGCCCGCGACTGCCCGAGGCCGGCGGTGTTCCACGAGAAAACCATGTTTCGACAGACGGTCGCTCCCCGGCCGGCCGCCCACTCGAAGACCGCCTCGGCGAGTCGGGTGCCGATCTCGCGGCCCCGAACGTCGGGGTCGACGCGCATTCCCTGCGCCCACGCCTCGTGATCCGAGAGAAGGACGCCCTGACAGAGGCCGACGGGCCGTCCCTCGAAAGTCGCGACGAACGTCCGCTGTGCCGGGCCGTCGGTGTCGACCCACCGTTCGAACGCGTCGGGAATGTAATCGCCCGCCTCCGCCCAGGTGTCGCTCGTGAACCCGACGATCGCCTCGCGGTCGTCGTGGCGGGCCCGTCGGACCGCGACGTCGTCACCGTCGGTCATCAGCTCCAGGGGACCGATCGCTCCTGAAGCTCCCCGGCGATCGGCCGCCGCATCGTCTCGGCGACGCTCTCGACGTTTTCGAGGGCCCACATCAGTTTGACGTAGGCGGTCTCCGGGAGGGTGTCGCCGGCCTCGACGACGCCCGCGTCGATGAGGTCGCGGCCGGTGTCGTAGACGCGATCGCAGACCCGCCCTTCGAGACACTGACTCGTCATGACGACGGTCGTCCCGCCGTCGACTAACTCCCCGATCCGGTCGATCCACTCGGTGTTGACGTGGCCCAGCCCGGTCCCCTCGATGACGATCCCCGAGGCCCCCTCGACGAAATCGAGCCGCGAGGGATCGGTGCCCGGGACGAACTTGACGAGTTCGACGCCCGTGTCCAGTTCCGGGTCCAACCGGAGGTCGCAGGCACCGCGCTCGGCGACCGGTCGGCGGAACGAGACGTCACCGGACTCCCACTCGACGCGCCCGATCGGCGCCGCACCGACGGTTTCGAAGGCGTCACGCCTGGACGTGTGGTTCTTACGGACGCGGGTGCCACGGTGGAGCGCACAGGCGTCGTCGGACTCGGATTCGTGCATGCAGACGAGCGTCTCGGAGTGGTCGGCCGTCGCCGCCTCGACCGCACAGACGGCGTTCATCACGTTGTCGGAGGAGGGCCGGTCGGCCGACCGCTGGCTCCCCGTCAGGACGACTGGGACGGGGGTATCAAGCGTGAACGACAGCGCGGCGGCGGTGTACTGCATCGTGTCGGTGCCGTGCATCACGACGACGCCGTCGGCCCCGCGTTCGATCTCCTCGTGGACTGCCGCGGCGAGGTCCGTCCACACCGTTGGCGTCATGTTCTCCGAGAGGATGTTCGCGACGACGCGCCCGCGGTAGTTCGCCCGCCCGGCCAACTCGGGGACGGCGCGCAACACGTCCTCGGCGTCGAACTGGGCGGTGACCGCGCCGGTCCGGTAATCGACCGTCGAGGCGATGGTGCCGCCCGTCGAGATGAGTGCGACGGTCGGGAGATCGCCGTCGAACGTGATCTCCGAGCGCCCCTCGGAGTCGCCGCCCGAGTCGATGTCGTAGGTGTCACGCTCCAGTACGTCGACGGTCGCGTCGGCCCTGTCGACCCCGACGTTGTACCCGCCGTCGAGTTTGACGACGAGTTCCCCGTCGGTCGTCGAGGGCAGGAGTACGCCCTCGTAGGTGGTCCCGGTTCGGTCGACGCGGACGCGATCCCCTGGGTTCATACGGCCGTCTACCGCGCCGTCGGACTTGAAAGACTCCCTTCATCGCGCGTGCGGACCGTCGCCGACCGCCGGGACTCACCGGCCGGCTATCACTGTTCCAGCGTGACCAGGGCGTCGACCGGTGCGTCGGTCCGCGAGCGCGCCCGGTCGATGCCCTCCTCGCCGGCGGCGATGAGCGCGAACACGCCGGCGACGTCGGCGTCGGCCGCCACGGTGATCTCCAAGAGCAGTTCCTGGGTCTCCCCCGATCGGATGAGATCGTCGACCACGAGGACCGAGTCGCCGGGCGAGACCGCGTTCGCCGGGAGGTAGTAATCGATCTCGATCCCCGAGGTGAGGCGCCGTCTGACCTCGATGAACTCCTCGACTGCGGTCTCGCGGGACTGTTTCGCGTACGCACACCCGGCCCCGAAGTGCCGCGCCATCGCCGCCGCGAGCGTGATCCCGTCCGTCGCCGCGGTCAACACCGTATCGGGCGGCTCGATGGCGAGCAGTTCGGTCGCGACCGGCGGGACGAGCGATAAAAGCGCCTGATCGAAGACGACCCGCGAGTTGTCGACGTATCCTTCCGCGTCGACGCCGATCCGGGCGCCGAGTTCCTCGGCGAGAAGTTCCGCCCCGACGTCGGCGACGATCTCGCGGGCGCGGCGCTCGCCGGGCAGGACGTGGCCGTTCACGTACCGGTTCAGATCCCCCGCCGGGAGCCCGGTCTCGTCGGCGAGTTCGTCGTAGGTGCGCGTCTCTTTCAACGTCCGCAACACGTCGACAGCGCGCAACTGGAGGGCCGCCTTCTCCGAACGGTTCATACCTCGTACCCCCTTGGCGCACGGATTTGAATACTTCGGTGTCTGGCCTTGGAAAAATACACATCAATCTGGATACTGCCGGGCATAGGTCCGCATCGAGGACCCGCGCACGGATCCGTATCGAGGACCTACCGACTCGGATCGGCGATGTCGAAGGCCCGCTAGTCGTTCCGATCGGCCAAAAGCTCCGACGCGGTCAAAAGCGACTCCAACTCGATGTCGTGTTCGGCGAGGTTCTCGGCCGCACCTTCCTGGCGGTCGACGACGACGAGCACCCGATCGACGACCGCGCCGGCCGCCCGGAGCGCCTCGACGGCGTCGATGGCGCTTTGGCCGGTCGTGGCGATGTCCTCTAAGACGACGGCTTTCTCGCCCGGGTCGAAGTCGCCTTCGATCCGGTTGCCGGTGCCGTACTCCTTGGCCTGCTTTCTGACGATGACGTAGGGGCGGTCCGTCTCGACGGCCGTCGCCGCCACGAGCGGAACCGCACCCAACGCGACGCCGGCGAGGCGCTCGTCGCCGAGTCGGTCGGCGAACGCCGACGCGATGAGCGACAGACAGCGCGGATCGGTCTCGAAGACGTACTTGTCGATGTAGTACTCCGAGGTGCCGCCGTGTGAGAGTTCGAACTCGCCGAACCTGACGGCTTCGGCGTCCCGAAGCGCGTCGATGAGTGCGCGGTTGACCATACCCGACTGTCGGCGGCGGGGAGCAAAAACCGCGCGGAATCGGGGCGACGTGTCGTCGGCCGCGGACCGATCAGACGGAGTCGGTGATGTGGCCTTCCTGGCGCAACTGGTCGGCCTCGCTCTTTTCGTAGCGCCAGACGACATCGGCCTTCTCGTCCTGCCAGTCCCACGGTTCGACCAACACGATGTCGTCCTCCCGGATCCAGATGCGTTTTTGCATCCGGCCGGGGATCCGAGCGGTCCGTTCGGTGCCGTCCATGCAGCGGACCTTCACCCGGTTCGCCCCCAGCATGTTCGTGACGACGGCGAACACCTCGTCGTCGTCGGGCATCCGGAGGTTCTTTCGGCCCTCGTTGTCGCTCATATTTTTCGGTTGGACAGCGAACCTTTTAGTCCTTTATTACTCTCAGCCGAGGTTTTCGGCCCCCTACGCCCCGATCACGGAACGCCGGTACTGATACTGTCGGACGTAACTACGTGAATCGCAGCCTCGTCGAAAAAAGCGCTACCGCGTAGGTTTGGGAGTGTGGCGGTTCGGATCTTCACGAAATCACGTCTGACAGCATGAGAAACCGTTATGCCCGCGGATAGAGATCATCTATCCGTCATGTCGATGCGTGCAGTCGTCTTCGAGGAGGTCGGCGAACTGATGGCGGTCCGAGAGATCGAGCGGCCGGATGCGGGTCCCGACGAGGTCGTCGTCGAGACGGAGGCCTGCGGGATCTGTCGCTCCGATTGGCACGCCTGGCAGGGCGATTGGGACTGGGTCGGCGTCGCGCCGACGCCGGGGCTCGTGTTCGGACACGAACCCGTCGGCACGGTCACGGAAGTGGGCGAAAACGTCGAGACGCTGCGCGTCGGCGATCGGATCTGCGTTCCGTTCAACCTCAGCGACGGGACGTGCAGACACTGCAAACAGGGCCGGGCGAACATCTGCGAGCGCATGGTCCCCCTCGGGTTCGTCCCGTTCCAGCGGGGCGCGTTCGCCGAGGAGTTCGCCGTCCGGAACGCCGACCACAACGCCGTCAAACTCCCCGAGGGAATCGATCCGGTCGACGTCGCGGGGTTGGGCTGTCGGTTCGCGACCGCCTTCCACGGTCTCGTCCACCGCGTCGACGTCACGGCCGGCGACTGGGTCGCCGTCCACGGCTGCGGCGGCGTGGGGCTGTCCGCGGTTCACGTCGCCGACGCGATCGGGGCGAACGTCGTCGCCGTCGACCTCGCGGCGGACAAACTCGAGAGGGCGACCGAACTCGGTGCCGACGCGACCGTCGATGTCCGGGACGTCGACGACGTGCCGTTGGCTGTCAAAGAACACACCCCTAACGGGCGAGGCGTCGAAGTGAGCGTCGACGCCCTCGGCGTCGCCGAGACCTGCAGGAACTCCGTGGAGTCGCTATCGAAAGGCGGCCGGAACCTCCAGGTCGGCCTCACGACGAGCGAGGAAAAAGGCGAAGTATCGCTGCCGGTGGATACGATCGTCATGGAGGAACGGGAGTTCGTCGGCTCGTTCGGAATGCCGCCCCACGAGTACGAGGAGATCTTCTCGATGATGGCGCAGGGCAAGATCGATCCCGGAAAGATCGTTTCGAAGACCGTCTCCCTGGAGGAGGTACCGGAGGTCATCGCGTCGATGGACGACTTCGGGACGGTCGGGATCCCGGTCTGTGACGAGTTCTGAGACGGACCACCGTGGCCGACTCCGTCGGATTTAATCGATCCGGAGGAGACGGTGCCGTATGGAACCGGACGAACTGCGGACCGTTCTCGGGGAGACGGGAGTCGCCGGGGTCGTATTGCTTGCCATCGGACTCGTAGTCGTCGGCCGACAGAACCGTCGCGCCGGAGTCGGGGCCGCTGCCGTCGTCGTTGGCATCGGGTTGCTCGGCCACGGCCTCGTCGGCTCGTTTCTGGAGTCGATGGGGATGAGTTACGACGATTTATAAAACGACCGCACGGAGCGTCACTCGGGCGTGACGCGCCACGTCGTCGAGCGCGCCCGGGACCACTTCTCGATGTCGACGTCCTCGGAGTGTTCGGCCAGCCGCGGGAGCCGGGAGCCGACCTGCTTGGCCGTGAGGTCGATCGCGTCGGCGATGTGTTTCGAACGGAGGTACTGTTCACCACCCTTGGCGCGCTCCCGGAGGTACGCGAGGATCCGTTCGTCCTCGTCGCTCAGTTCGCTCATACCTACACGTAAGGCGGCGAGCGGCTTAAGACCGTTCCTTCAGGAAGGTTCAGTCATCCGTACACGTGGTAGGCGGCAACCGAGAGCGCCCCGGCGACCACGGCGACCCCGAAGGCCACGCCGGCGGCGAGTTGATCGCCCGTAAAGCCGAACACCGTGAGCCCGACAGCGCCGAGGACGGCGACGATACCGAACAGGACGGGGAAGCCGACCCCGCGATCCGTCGAATCAGCGGTTTCCATACCACACCGTTCGCCACGGCGGACATAAATCCCGTCGATCCGTCTGCGTGTGGCTCTTACTCGAGCAACTGTTCGAGTTGGTGGCGCCGTCGGCTGATGTCGAAGTCGGGGTCGACGCCCCCCTGAACGTGGAGGCGATCGAGCAACAACAGCGGATCCGCACCGGCGGTCTCCGCGGCGGGGATCAGTTCCTGGAGGGCGCGTCGGTTGAGCGCGAGCGAATCGAGCAGCCCGATGGCGAGCGCGAGCGGAACCGCCGCGGCGGCGTCGCTCGGAAACGCGCTCGAGATCCGGTCGAACCGCGGCTCCGTCGGCCCGTCGGCGGCGACGAGCGTGAGACACTCCGGGCACAGCGCGGCTCGATCCGACCCCTCGGGGGCGTGGGTGCGGTGCTCGGACGGAACCTCGAAGACGACGGTTCGGGCGCGACAGTTCGGACAGTCCATGCCGGCGCTATCGGCTCGATCGGCATGAAGAGCGCGTTTATCCGGCAGGGGTCGGCCGGTTCGACTGTCGACTGCAGCTAGTTTCAACACGGCTCCCCACGAGTATCCCGACATGGCCGATGATCGCGAACGCTGGAACGAAAAGTACCGCGGCGACGATTTCGACCTCCCCGAGGATCCGATCCCCGAACTCGCCCGACGGATCGACACGCTGCCCGAGGGCCGAGCGCTGGACGTCGCGACCGGCACCGGGCGCAACGCGATCTATCTCGCCAAACACGGGTACGACGTCGAGGCCGTCGACGTCTCCGATGAGGCGCTCGAGCGAGCCCGACGACGCGCCGCCGAACAGGCGGTCGACATCGAGTGGCTCCGGGCGGATCTCACCGATCCCGAGTTCGATCTCGAGGCGGATGCCTACGATCTGATTGCCGTGAGCTTCTTCGCCGCGCTCGAACTCCTGCCGGACCTCAAGGAGGCACTCGCGCCCGATGGCGTGTTGGTGTACGAACACCACCTCCGATCGAGCGATCCGATCGAGATCGGGCCCTCGAACGATCGCCACTGTTATCGGTCGAACGACTTGCTCCGGGCGTGTCTGGATCTGACAGTCCTCGGTTACGAGGAGCGGCGGCGCGAGGTCAACGACGGCATCGCGGCGGTGGCGACGCTCGTCGCCCGGAACTCGAGTGGCGGTTCCCAATCGTATCCCACCCTCCCGGAGCCCCGGTGAAAGACCCCTTCCGTTCGCCGCCTGCAGCGGCCCGTTGAGACACGGGGCTCCTGCCTGTGAGCGGCGAAAGACGGTGTGTCCGCGGTCGTGACGCTCGACGATGTTGCGCGTATACATCCCCCCACGTCAGTCCGACCCGGAGCAAGGGGCCTACGCCGGAGTAAACGGAGCGTTTCGCTCTGTCAGTCGTCGGCCGGGACGGTCTCGACGTCCGACCCCTCGGCGGCTTCGGCCTCGGCCTCCCGCTCGGCCTTTTGTTCCTCCTCTTTTTTCGCTTTGATCTTTTTCATCCGGAAGATCTCCTCGCGCTCCTGCTCCTCGAGTTTCTGCTCGATATACTCCTGAGCGCCGTGGAGCTCCGGCAACAGTTTGAACTCCAGTGCGTTGACACGGCGTTTCGTCTTCTCGATCTCATCGAGCATCTTCTTCATCGCCGTCTCGACCTCGGCCGCGAGAATGACGGTTTCGAGCAGTTCCTCGTAGGCGTCGGCGGCCTCGTCGATGCGTGCTGACGTGCCGACCAGCCCGTAGCCGCGCTGGTCGAGCGATTTCTTGACTTTCGTCGACTCGATCTGGGGGACGACCACGCCCATGATGTTCTTCGATTGGCTCGTGATTTCGGGGTGTTCTTTCAGCGCGGCAGCGGCGCCGCGAACCGCGACGTCGCCCTCCATGGCGCGGGCCATGTTGATGTTGTGTTGGGCGCGTTCGTACTTTTCATCCAAGTCCGACCGGACGTCCTGTGCCTGATCGAGGATGTCCATGAACTCCATGATGAGGCCGTCGCGTTTCTTTTCGAGCGTGTCGTGGCCCCGCTCGGAGAGTTCGATGCGGTCCTCGATCGCCATGAGGTTCTTCCGAGTCGGTTTGACGTCCTTGCTCATTCTTACGGAAGCGTTCTGTCCCAAGCGAGTTAATGGTTTCCAACCATCGGTTTAGCGACCGGCGGACCGACCCGCCACGCCTATCCGTCTCTCGGGCCAACAGTCGGCATGACTGATTGGAAAGCGGTTTTCGTCGGCTTTCTCGTCGGCGTCGTCGCGAGCGTGTTCGCCTTCGCGCTCCCGGTCGTCGGCCACATCGGTGCCGGCCTCCTCGCGGGGGTCGTCGCCGGGGCACTCGCGGGCGGTGGACTCGCACGCGGCGCGTGGCACGGCCTCCTCGCCGGGGCGTTGGGCGGACTCGTCGTCGCCGTCCTTCTCGCACTCGTCGTCTCGCTGGCCGGGGTCGCGATCGGCGGGCCGTTCGGCCTCCTCGGGGGGCTCGGCGTCTTTGCGATCGGGGCGATCATCGCGCTGGTGCTCGCCGTCGACAGCGCAATCGGCGGCGCTATCGGTGGACTCCTCAGCCGTTAAGGGGCTCGCTCACGAACACGGAGTATGGCCGAGATAGATCCCGACGCGCTGTTGCCGAACGACCGCATAAAACAGGCCGTGCTCGACGGCGACGTGACGCAGTTGAGCCGCGGGGCTGCGAACCGATACGCCGAGGCGGGCGATACGTTCGGTCTCGACGGGGCTAGTTTCGAGGTGACGAGCGTCGACGAGCGGACGCTCGGCGATCTGACGGACGACGACGCGAGACGGGAGGGGTCACCGTCCCTCGAGGCGTACAAAGAGCGGATGCAACGCGTCCACCCCGGCGATTTCGAGTGGGACGACACGAGCGAGATCGTCACCTACCGCTTCGACTCGGTCGAGTGACCGACATGCCGACGGATCCGGACGGGTCGCCGAACGGTTAAGATGACCCCGAACGAACGCCCGAGTATGCAGGCGAATCGGGAGTATCGCGACCGGGACGGGACGGAAGTCGCGGTGCTTGATGCCCTCGTCGACCGGGCCGAGGAGGGGATGACGGTGTTCGAGTTGCGGTCCGTCGTCGAGGTCGACATCGACGAACTGGAGACGGCGCTCGCCGAACTCAAGGACGCCGGGTTGATAACCGTCGAAAACGACGACGGCCCCATGCGGATCTACCCCGACGACCGGGCCGTTCCCGACCCCGATCCGGATACCTCCGGCGGGGAGTCCTCGCTTTTGGACGGACTCCGGAAGCGGCTCGGCCTCTGAGCGGCCGCCCACCACCCACATCCCGCACACCACCGTCCGTCCCCGGTGAGACGCGTTTGTTTTACCTCTCCGGCCCCTTCTGTCGGCAATGACTGTCGTCGCGGAGCTACACGAATCCCACGGCGCGACGTTCACCGAACGCGGCGGCCGCCGGGTCGTCGACCACTACGGCCGGCCGAAGCGGGTCCACCGCGCCGTCAGAAACGTCGTCGGAACGATCGAGATGGGGTACGGCGTCGTCGAAGTGACCGGCGAGGACCGCGTCGACTTCGTCGACAACGCCGTCTCGAACCGCGTTCCCGAAACGGACGGCCAGGGCGTCTACGCGCTGTTGCTCGACCCGCAGGGCGGGATCGAGACGGAGCTGTACGTGTACAACGCCGACGAGCGGCTGCTCTGTTTCGTCCCGCCAGGGACGGCGTCGGAACTCGCCGACGAGTGGGCTGAAAAGACGTTTATCCAAGACGTGACGGTTCGGGCCGCGAGCGACGACTTCGGCGTGTTCGGCGTCCACGGCCCGAAAGCGACCGAAAAGATCGCCTCCGTACTCACGGGCCCGAGTTCGCCCGACGAGCCGCTGTCGTTCGTCCGCGGGCGGATCGGCGACTGGGGTGTGACCGTCGTCAGGACCGACGATCTCACCGGCGAGGAGGGGTACGAGGTCATCTGCGCCGCCGCCGACGCGGCGGACGTCTTCGACGCCCTCATCAACCACGGGCTCAACGCCGCGCCGTTCGGCTACCGGACGCTCGGGTATCTGTATCTCGAGGCCGGTACGCCGCTTTTCGAGACGGAACTCGAAGGCACGGTGCCAAACGTCCTCGGCCTCCGGAACGCCCTCGACTTCGAGAAGGGGTGTTACGTCGGTCAGGAGGTCGTCTCGAAGATCGAAAACCAGGGGCGGCCGTCACGTCGGTTGATCGGGGTTCGACCCGACGAACTCCCCGAAAGCGGCGCGGCGGTCTTCGACGGCGACGAACACGTCGGCGAGGTGACCAGAGCCGACTACAGCCCCGCACTCGATGCGCCGATCGCGCTCGCGTTCGTCGAGTACGGTCTCGAAGCCGGGGAGCTGGCGGTTCGGATCGACGGCGAGAACGTGGCCGCCGAGGCCGTCGAACTCCCGTTCGTCGAGGGATCGGCCCGATCCCGACGGCTCCCGCAGTACTGAGACGAAAGCGCGCAGCCAGCAATGCCGACGAAGCCGTCGGCTACCGGTTTCTGTCGCTCTCTAGCTCGACGTCGAGGTCGGCCAGCACCGCTTTGGCTTCCTCGCGTTTCTCCTGGTGTTCCTCGAGGAACTCCGCCATGAGCTCGGCGGCCTGCTCCTTGCAGCCGCCACAGAGGCGGTCGCCGCCGACGCACTCATCGTAGACGCGGGTCGCGAACTCGTCGTCGTCGCCCGAGAGGAGGTACGCGTACAGTTCGTAGACGGGGCATTCGTCGGCCTCGCCGCCCAACTCACGCTGCTTTTCGGCCGTCTCGCGGCCGCCAGTCGTGGCGGATTTTACCTTGTCGTAGCCCTCCTCGGGGTCGTCGAGCAGGCTGATGTGGCTCGCCGGGACCGAGGAGGACATCTTCCCGCCGGTCAGCCCGGTCATGAACCGGTGATAGATCGAGGACGGTGGGAGAAAGCCGTAGCCGCCGTGGTCGATCTCTACCTCGCGGGCGAGCTCCTCGGCGGCCTCCCGGTCGAGATCGAAGCTGTCGATGTGGCCCTCGTACACGCGCTTTTCGCCCTCGACGGCGTCGATGAGCGCCTCGAACGCCTCGTCGGTTGCGTTGCGGTCGAGGAAGCGAACGCGCGGCCGGAGGGGTTCCTTGCCACCCGACTCGAGCGTCTCGATTGTCCGCCCGACGGCGTCGGAATCCGGGCACTCGGCGTCGAGCCACGCGGCGGCGTCGGTGCATCGGACGTCGGTTTCGGGGTCGGCGGCGTCAGCGGCGAGCGCCTCGTAGGCCCGGGCGACGAGGCCGCGCTCCTCGTCGTTCAACTCGAAACTCGCGTACGCCTCCGTCACGCCGAAGTACCGCATCCGGCCGGCGAGATCCCGGGCCAAGCGCACGTGAGGGTCCTGGTCGGGGCCGACAGGGATGACCGTCGGTTTCGGCTCCTCGAGTTGCGGATAGAGGATGTCGGCCATCTGGGTGAGGACCGACTGCATGTAGGACACCTCGGTCTCGCCGTCGAAATCGTAGATCGCCCCGAGCTCGGAGAAGTTCGCTTTCGTCCCGAGTTCGAAGGCGAGATCCTGCACCTCGCGGTTCGTCGATTGGCGATACAGGGCGCCCGCCTCGGGGTCGAATCCGAGCGCGATGAGCGAAAGCAGGTAACTCTCGGTGTGGGCGTCGATCTCGTCCCACGTGAGACCGCGTGCGGCGTGGGCTTCCAGGTCGGCGATGAGCCCGTAGGCGTCGCCGCCCCGCTGTTGGTGCCAGATCAGTTCGTCGAAGACGAGTTTGTGGCCGATGTGGGGGTCGCCGGTCGGCATGAATCCCGACAGCGCGGCGAACGGTTCGTCGTTCACCATCGCGTCGGCGACCGGTCGGTAGTCGCGGTGGCCGAAGATGACGCCGCGCCGCATCAGGTAGTGCGGGCTCGGTACCCGCGGCAACACGTCGTCGAAGGACTCGATGCCGAACTCCTCGAAGAGCTTCCGGTAGTCGTCGACGGTCGAGGAGCCCCACGGGTCAAGGGCCACATCGTCGGCTCCCTTCGTGCCGCCGTCAGGTCGGACGGCCGGCCGCTCTTCCCGGTCGTGGGGTCCGTCGTCTGCCATGCCGAACCCTGGGAGTGGTCAAGTCAAAAACCGTTCGTTTGTTCCACAGCGTCCGTCACGACCGGGTGAGAACGGATTCGGGCTCGGCAAGGGCCGACGATCGGCCGGATCGGTGTCTCAGACGGTGGGATCTCGGGACCGGTTGTCGTTTCAATTACGGCGATCGACCGACGTTGTTAACTTATTTAGGTTAATTCGCGTCTATATATAACCTAATCCAATTACTTATTACGGGGCCGTACGGAACACACGGTATGGGCACGTCGCTCGTTTCGCGCTCCGCGCTGCAGGCCCGCCGTCGGGCGATCGTCAAGACGCTCTGTTATCGGCTGTTCATGGTTTTGATCACCGTGACGATCGCGTTCCTCGTCGTCGGCGATATCGGCGACGCGTTGAACATCGGGATCGCGGCGAACGTGCTGAAGACCGGCACGTACTACCTCTACGAACGGACGTGGGACCACATCACGTGGGGCGTCGACACGCCGCAGTCGAGTTGAGGGTCGGTGGCTGCGCCGCCGGAGGGTCAGGGCGTCAACCGACCGACTGACAACCACTGCACCGACCCCTCCTCGACGAGCGCGAACAGCATCCGCTTTCTGACTCCGTGTGCGAGCCGGACGTCGAGCGCGACGTCCCGCGGCGGGAGTTCGATATGCGCCGGGAGCACGCGGACGAGCAGCTGTGAGTGGTCCAGATCGTCCACGTGCTCGACCGCGTCGTACGTCCTGAAGTCGGCCCCGAATTTGAACCCCGTCTTCGGGACGACGCCACGATCGCGGAGCTCCCGGTAGACGGTCCGTCGACGGTCGAACCGCGCGCCCTCCGCCGAGCGGCCACGGGAGACGACCGCGTCGGTCCCACCCCCGACGGACAGGACACCGCGTTCACAGAGACAGGCGGCCTCCAGGAGCGACAGCTGGACCGCGTCGTCGTCGCGGTCGAGCGGTTGTCCGTAAAACGCCCGTTCGTAGAGCTTCGGCGGCGGGCTCCAACAGACGACGCGATCCCCGAGTAAGTCGCCCTCGACTGCGGGCAGATCGACCGCGGCGTTCGTTCCGCTGACGTCGGGACGGTCGGTCTCGAGGTAAGTCAGTTCGCTCTCCTCGTCGACGACGGCGAGGACGACGTCGCCGAGCGAACCGAGCGCGACCGAGGCCCGCTCGCCGACCACCCGGACGCGATACTCGGCGGTGCCGTCCCACGGTCCGTCGCCGCGGGGGTGGACCACGAAATCGATCCCCGCGGGCTCCTCGACCCACCCCTCGCGGGCCGGCGAGACGTAGAACCCCCGCTCCCGGAGGTCCTTATAAACGAGGAAGGGAGCCACGACGTCGTCGTTGGCGGCGAGAAACGCGGGCAGTCCCCGCCCCTCAACCGACTCGAGATCCCCGCGGTACAGCAGGTGTGCGGCCTCGACGCGCGCGAGGATGACCCCGTCACCCTTCGGCCGGCCGTACCCCCGCGAGTCGTAGTATCGTTCGCGGCCGTTCGCACCGACTTCGACGACTCCGTCGGCCAAGTGGCCTTGCATAGTCGTGTCTGCCACGTGCGCGCCTAAATCCGCTACGGTCGGCTTCGACCCCGGCGGGCGATCCATCGGACCCCTCACGGCTCCCCATCGGGGGACGGACAGGTCGAATCGAGACACCGGCGGCCGCCGCCGGTTTCGAACAGCGGCAGGCCGCAACCGCACGAGCCGGCGATCCGTCCGTCCGGGACAGCGAAGCCGGTGTCGCAGTCGGGGTATCCCTCGCATCCGGCGATGAGTCCGCCGCGTCTGAGGATCCGGAGGTTGTCGTCGCAGTTCGGGCACTTCCACTCGCGGTCGAAGCGCTCGCGGACCGCATCGAGCATCGAGCCGCACTCGTGATCGAGACACAACTCGAAGCGTTCGCCCCGGTCGACTCGAAACCGGGGGAGCCCACAGTCACAGGTCGAATCGATCATCGACGCGCCCGCCGGCAGGCCGAACCGCTCCGCGCAGCCGAGACAGGCGACGTCGGACCCCGAACGAACCAACTGCCCGCCACAGCGGCAGTCGCCGACCGGCGTGCCGGCATCCGTCGCCTCGTGGTCCGTGATCGCCACGTCGCCGACTGCCTCGATTCGAAGCGTCTCCTCGCCGTCGCTGGCGAGCAGCCATAGGGGAGCGCGGGTCACGGAGAGCGATTCCGGGCGGGTCAGCCACGCGACCGGCTGGTAGCCGTCGGTGTCGTGAACCAACACGGTGTTGTCGGGTTTGACAACGGTGAGCGTTTTGCCGCGGACGGTTCGTTCACGGGTGCCGTCGAAACGGACAAGACAGTCGCCGGAGATGGTTCGGATCGACATGCGGCGTCTGGATTCGTTTCGGTATTTCAATCCTCGGGGCGGTCGAGTTCCCCGATAGACAGTCGTGGAAACACTGCGAATTGTTATCAGTTCCGAACCGAAGCTTCTGGCTTCGATACGACACCACGAGAGGGAAAAATTAACCACCGATTGCGCCGCTGGCGCGTTACCCGTCTTCGAGAGCGTCGCAGATCTCCCGGTTCGTACCCCCAAGGATAGACCTCATAAATCAATGGCAGAATAAACATCAGATCTGGGGCCGGTGATTCGCCGTGGGTCAACGTCGCCCCGTATCAGTCGACGATGCCGACGTCGAGAACGTGCCGCTCAAGCGCCGCCTCGCTCCCAAAGAAGGTGCTACAGGCCGCACAGACGTAGCCGTCTGATTCGGTTGTGCTGTTCATACGCCCCATAGGTGTGCGAAGACGTATCAAACGATCGGTCAGCGTTCAGCCCGTCATTCGATCGCCTCGGCCGCCTCACGGACGAGACTGTCGAGGATCTCCGGCGTCGTCGGGTGGTACGCTCGGTCGGGGATCTCGCCGACGGTGAGCCCCATCTCGACGGCCAGTTGCATCGTCTTGGCCATCGCGTCGGCGTGGTAGTGCAGCCCTTGGTAGCCGAGGACGGTTCCGTCGGTCCCGACGACGAGGCGTGCGAGCCCCTCGGGGACGTTTTTGGTCGTGAACACGCCGTCGCTCGCTGCCTCACGGGTCACTACAGCGTGGTCGATCCCCGCCGCGTCGGCGGACGATTTCGAGTGCCCGACCCGGGCGTACGGGAGGACCCCGAGCCCGGAGAAGACGACGTGGTGGTGGACGTTCTCGTACTCGCGAGGCTCCTCGCCGTCGCGGTGCCGTCGGATGTTTTCGGCGGTGAGAAACCCCTGTTCCTTCGCGACGTGGAGGATCGGCTCTTTGGCGTTCGCGTCGCCGACGACGAACACCCGGTCGTCCTCGCGGGCCTGCATCGTGCCCGTGACCCATCCCGGTCCCGGATCGAGCGCCGTCTTCCCGATTCCCAACCGGTCGAGCGTGGGCCGGCGGCCGGTAAAGGCGAACAACTGATCGGCCTCGATGGCGTGCTCGGAGCCGTCGGTCTCCACGTGGAGTCTGACACCGCCGTCGTCGGTCGGCTCGACGCGCCGTTCGTGCGTGTGGGTGAGTACGTCGACGTCGAACGACTCCCGGTAGTATTCCAAGAGTGCGTCGCCGAAGGGGTCGTCGGCCTCGTCGAGCGGCCGGGCGTCGTGTTCGATGACGGTGAGATCCATCCCGCCCGCCTCGCTGAGGTACGGGACGAGTTCCATCCCGACGTAGCCGAACCCAATGACGACGCCGGAGTCGCCGAACCCGGCGGCGTCCAGCACGTCGGCGCTCGTCCCGACGGAAACGTCGTCGATGCCCGGAAGCTCGGGTACGTTCGCCGAGGATCCGGTCGCGACGACGACGTAGTCGGGGTCGAGCGTCCGGCCGCCGACGGCGAGGCGTCGGTCGTCGACGAACCTGGCCGTGTCGTGGATGAATTCGACGCCATCGCGTTCTGCGAGTCGGCCGACGGCCGCCCGACGGTGGGCCGCGAAGTTCGCGGTGTGCTCGTTTTTCCGTTCGACGACCGCACCGAGGTCGACATCCGGGAGCGGTCCCGAGAGCCGGTCGTCGTGACGGGCGGCGAAGCGGTGTTCGGCGGCCGACAGCACCTCTTTCGACGGCATACAGCCCCGGAGGATGCAGAGCCCACCGCCCGGGTCGCCGTCGTCGACGAGCGTCAGCCGGACGTCGGGGACATCGGCCAGTCGTTCGGCGACCGCGACGCCGGCACTTCCGTACGCGCCGACGATCGCGACGTGGGTTTCCATGGGCGAACTCGCGCCGGCGACGCGTATAACGGTTCGGGGGACGTTCCCGCTCCGCGGGCACTCCGTTCGAAGCCATCGGCGAGTGAAGCGCCGGAAGAACGCCGAGAGACCCGGGTTGCAGCCAAGGTCACCGTAGAATCAACGGGCGCCCGGCGTACGTGCTGGGGGCCGTACGTGTACTCGTCGGCGATGAGGCAAAAGGGGAACTGGGGCGTGTGACACTACACTCCGGGTGGCAGCCTGGCACCCGTTGATATAACGATGGGGTGTATATGCGATGGTGGTTCACATCGTCGGGGGATCCTCACGGTCCCCGACGACGATTGGGCGGTCGATAACCCGGTGTACCCAACGACGGTAACGGGAACCCGAAGACCTGCGACGGATCAGAAGACCCCGAAAATGAACGCGAGACCGACGGTAACGAGGACGGCGGCGGTGACGGTCGGCAGATACGGCGTGTAGCGTTCGACGCGCTCGCGGTGGTGCCGGTAGCCGGCGATGAGCAGGAGCGTCGGCACGAGGATGGCGACGATGACCGCCAGCGAGTACACGAGCATGAGTTCGAGACAGAACTCGGTCCCGGCACAGATCGCGAGGATCTGTATCGGTTCCTCGTGAGCGAACCCCAACACGAGCGCGGTCATCCCGAGCGTCCGGAGGCCCTTCTCCGCGTCCCGTTCGTCGAGGTGGCGGTGGCCGCCGTCCGGAAGCCGCCCGCGGATGGAAGCGAGGACGCCACCGGTTGCGCTGCCGTGCTCGTGGTCGTCGCACTCGTGATGGTCGTCGTGAGCATCGTGGGTATCGTCACGTCCGTCGTCGTGATCGTGACCGTGTCCATGCCCCTCGTTTCGGGTCCGGAACTCGTAGAGGCCGAGGGCCACGAGCAGCGCTCCCGCCAGTGGTTTTATAAGCGGCCCCTCGGCGAACGCCGCAAAGGCCGCGAACCAAAAGTACGCGAGGACCAAGGCGACGCTGCTGACGAGGTGTCCGACGCCGAGGACGAGCGCCGCGACCGTCCCGCTGACCCATTTGTGTGACCGTTCGAGGGCGTACGTGGCGGCGATGGGCCAGCCGTGATCGGGGAGCACGCCGTGGACCACGCCGAGGGCGACGACGCTCGCGGTCAGTCCGAGGTCCATACGGAATCGTCACCGGAGGACGGCTAAACCGCTTGTTACTACCGGTTTGCGGGATCAATAATAATCCGAGACGGAATCGATAACTGTGAGTCGACCGTTGGTCGGGTATGCGAACCAGTCTGGCCGTTCCGGAGGACGACCTCGAGGCGTTCGACGCGACCTGGCAGGCGGAGGGCCTCGAATCCAGGTCACGGGCGATACGGGAGGCGATGGCGGAGTACGTCGAGCGCCACCGCGCGCTCGAAGCCGTCGACGGGACGGTGGTCGGGACGCTCGTCTTCGATTACGAACACGAGGCGGTCATCGAGCGCCTCCACGACGTCCAACACAGCTACCAGGACGTGATCGTCTCGACGAGCCACGCCCACCACGGCGAGTGGTGTCTCGAGACGCTGTTCGTCGACGGCGACGCCGACCGGGTCCGCGGCCTCGCCTACGAGCTGAAGAACTTCGACGGCGTCCGTCGGGTCCGGTCAATGGTGTTGTGACCGGGGACTGACCCCCGTGGGTTTCCCGACGCTGCGGGAGGGGAACCGCGGATTGTCGGTGTGTCGCGGCCGGTCGAGTTGTTGTTATTCCCCGTCGAGCAGGCGCCCGTAAACGGGCCAGGACGCGTCGCCGACCGGCGGCTCGACGTCGTCGCCGTCCAATTCGACGCCCGAGCCCGCCTCCACGCGGCCGGCGACGGCGACGGGCGTTCCCCGCCCCTCGAGGGCGGCGAGCACGGCGTCGGTGTCGTCGGGGGCGACGGCGATCACGAGCGTCCCCGAAGTCGTCGCACGCCAGGGGTCCATCCCGAGGGCGTCACAGGCGGCGTCGATCCCCGCGAGTCGCGGGACAGCGTGGGTATCGATCGAGAGCCGAACGTCGGCGCTTTCGGCGACCTCGTGGAACGCGCCGAGGAGCCCACCCTCCGTCGCGTCGTGCATGGCGGTCACCTCGCCCGCCGCGGCCGCGACGAGCGCGTCCCTGACGGCACCCACGTCGTCGAGTCGCGCCTGTGCGGTCGCCAGCGGGTCCCCGGACAGGCCGACGGCGTCGGGGAACAGCGTCGTCAGCAGACCGACAGCCTCGACGGCCGGCCCCTTCGTGACGAGGATGTCGTCACCCGGACGGGCACCGTCCGGGCGGACGATCCGTTCGTGGTCGCCGACGGCGATCGCCGTTGCGGCCCCGACCCACGGGAACGACGCGCCCGGGTAGCGGGCGGTGTGGCCGGTGACGACCGAGATACCGAGATCGCGGCACTCGGCATCGATCGCGCCCCACAGCCGACCGAACGCCGTGTCTGTCATGTCGGGCGGCAGCGAAAACGAGACCGTCAGGTGCGTCGGCGCGAGTCCCGACACGGCGACGTCCGAGAGGACGACCCCGAGCGCGAACGTCCCGGCGCGTTCGAACCCCAGCGCCGGCAGCACGGAGACCGGATCCGTCGCCGTCACGACCGCCCGGTCGGCGACGTCGATCACGCCGAAGTCGACCCCGTGTTTGGGGCCGAGCGCCACGTCCTCGCGCTCGGCCCCGAGCCGTCGCGCGATCCGCTCCTCGAAGAATTCCCGAGAGACCTTTCCAGTCGTCATTGCCGAACGGTTCGGGGGACGTGCCGTCAATCTGGCGGCCTCTCCGGAGAGGTGTCGACGCCGCTTCGGAGCCGTTCTCGGACAAAACACTCATCGGTGATCGACCCTCCAATAGCGGTATGAACCGACGATTGCGCTCCGGTCGACCCGGACGCGAAGCGGCGTGCAGGGGGGCGAACGATGGTAGGTGAGTTCGAGCGGCCGCCGCAAGGGGAGTTCGAACGCGAGCTCAAATCCTTCCCGGAGTTCTTCGACCGCCTCGAGGCGGAGGGCGCACTCGATCTGTGGGACGCCGTCGACTCCGAAACCGAGATCGAGGGGCTCGTCTACCACCACCGCGGGGCACAGATCCCGAGTTACGACGGCCGGTTCGTCCTCGAACCGACCGAGTCCGACGACGCGCAGCCGGCGTTCAGCGTCGAGTTCGGCACCGTCGGCCCCCGGAGCGTCTGGGCGGTGTTCGACCGGACGCTGTCGTGGGATGTCTACCTCCTGTTGTTCGAGGAGGGCGCGGTCGTCGCGTGGATGAGCGACGCCGAGTTCGAATCGGAGGAGGCCGGACGCTTCCGGTCGAAGGCCGCAGCGGTCGAGGCCGGGCAGTTCTCCTTCGGCGTCTTCTTCCGGTTCGGTCCCGACTGGGTCGAACGGGAGCAGTGGGGCAAGGCCTCGACCGCACCGGCTATGCTCCAGCTCGGCGACGGCCGGCTTCTGAGCCCCGAAACCGAGTCGGAGTTCTACACGAACGCCCGGGCGATCCCCGACGAGTTCCGCCCGGCCGCGGAGGGGGGCGCACCGTCGTTTTACGGGCTGCTCGATGCTGAACTCGAAGCCGATCCCGAAAGCGGATAGCCGCCGGGACGGGACCGGAGGCCCCCCGGCCGGACCCCTCCGCCCCCGATTTCACCGCTCGAACGGTTCGTACCCGATCCCGCCGAGGCCGAACTCGACGGCGTTTATGATATAGTGTGCGACGACGACCACGAGCAGGCTCTCGGTCGCCACGAAGACCGCAGCGAGAACGAAGCCCAACACCCCGGTCGCGGCGATTCCGAGCCGCCCCTGTGCCCCGTGGCCGGCGGCGAAGGCGACCGAGGAGGCGACCGCGAGGAGCCACGGCGAGAGCTCGAAGCCCGCCGAGAACGCCCCGATCAACACGGCCCGAAACAGCAACTCCTCGAAGCCGGCGATGATCGGCAGAACGACCACGAACAGGACGACCCAACCGACGGGGGAGTCGGGCGTGAGGAGTTCCCGAAGCTTCGCGCTCGGGTCGCCGTCGAGAACGCCGCCGAGAAGCGTGTTGACGGCGGCGATGACGAGTCCCACGGCGATCCCGACCCCGACAGCCTCCATCCCCGTCACGCCGGCCCCGACGCCGAGGGCGTCGATCGGTACGTCGGCCAGCCAGATACCGGCGAGGAGGACGGCCGCAAAAAGCGCGTGGGAGACGCCGACGTTCGCAAGCAGCGCCATCGAGGAGAGCTGTGGTCCCGTCGGTGCCGTTGGGGCACGTCCGTACCCGCCGACCGCATCGAGGTGGCCGGCTCCGTCCCGAACGGCCGGGGCGTCAGGCGCCGGCTCGGCTGTGAGTTCGGAAACGAGCCCCTGGGAGCGACGGGCCGAAAACAGGACGAACGCGAGAAGAAACAGGGTGAGCGCCGCGAAGACGGCCCACCGGGTCACGCCTTACTGGGGGCTCGGGCTCTTCGCCCCGCCAACCTCGCGCTGTTCCAAGGCGGAGCCGGTGATGTTCTTGAGCCGGTCGATGAGCGAGTCCTTCGCGGGCTCGCCCGCGAGGGCGACGTCGAGCACCTCCGAGATGTGCGAGACGGGGATGATCTCGATCTGATCCTTGTACTCGTCTTCGATCATCACGTCCTGTTCGTTCGCCTTCGGGATGATGACCGTATCGAGGCCGGACTTTGCGGCCGCCTCGATCTTGTGGGTCACGCCCCCGACGGGCAACACGTCACCGCGGACCGAAAGCGAGCCGGTCATCGCGAGGTTCTGTCTGATCGGCACGTCCTCGATCGCCGAGATGACCGCGGTCGCGACCGTGATCGAGGCGGAGTCGCCGTCGACGCCGCCCTCGCCGGCCTGGACGAACTGGATGTGGACGTCCTTCTCCGAGATATCCTCGTCGGAGAACTTCTTGATGATCGCGGAGACGTTGTCGACGGCCTCCATCGCCATCTCCTTCAGCTGGCCCGTCGCGATCACCTTGCCGCCGCCCTGGGTGGGCGTGACCTCGGCCATGACGGGGAGGACGATCCCGCTGTCCTCGCCCATAACGGCGAGCCCGTTGACGCGGCCGACCACGTCGCCTTGGTTGACCGTGAGTTCGTAATCCTTGCGGCGTTCGATGTAGTCGTCGGCGAGCTGTTGTTCGATCGAGCGCGATCGCGCTTTCGCCTGCAGGACGTCGTCGCGGCCCGTGTAATCGCGGTTCTCGGCGCGGGCGATGTCGCCCGACACGCGGACGAGCCCGCCGAGGTTCCGGAACTCCAGCGTCAGGTGTCCCTTCCGGCCGGCGCGGCGACGGGCCTCGAGGATGAGTTCCTCGATCGCCTCGTCGGTAAAAGGCGGCAGGCGGCCGTCGTTTTCGACCTCTTGGGCGACGAAACGGGCGTACTTGCGGCGCATCTCCGGGGAGTCCTCGATGGTGTCGTCCATATACACCTCGTAACCGTACCCCTTGATCCGGGAGCGAAGCGCCGGGTGCATGTTCTCCATCGCATCGAGGTTCCCCGCGGCGACCATGACGAAGTCGGTCGGAACGGGTTCGGTCTGGACCATCGCACCCGAGGAGCGCTCGCTTTGGCCGGTGATTGCGAACTCGCCCTCCTGGATCGCGGTCATCAGCTTCTGTTGGGAGCGGATGTCGAGGGTGTTGATCTCATCGACGAACAGCACGCCCTTGTTGGCTTTGTGGATCGCGCCCGCCTCGACCCGGTCGTGGCTCGGCGTCTCCATGCCGCCGGACTGGAAGGGGTCGTGTCGGACGTCGCCCAGCAGCGCGCCGGCGTGGGCGCCCGTCGCGTCCTCGAACGGCGCGACCTGCTGGTCGGCGTTGTTGACGAGCAGGTTCGGAACCATCGCGTCCGAACCGCGGCTCATGTACTTGAACGCGAGGTAGATGATACCTGCGGCGATGATACCCAAAAGGAGCGCCTGTGCGATGAGGATCGCGTAGCCGAAGACGACTGCGATGATGATCCACATCAGGAAGCTCCGCATCTGGTTGCGCTTGCGGGCCTCCTCCTTGTGGGCGTCGACTATCTGTTCGCCCTTGCCGGCCGGCACCGTGCGGACTTTCGGCTCGTTGCCGTCGTCGGGGTTGTGATACACCAACACATCCTGCAGTTCCTCCTTCGGGAGGAGCTGGCTCATCGCCTTCGCGAGCATCGATTTGCCCGTGCCGGGCGAGCCGATCATCATCACGTGGCGGCGCTGTTTGGCCGCTTTCAGGATGATATCGCGGGCGTGATCCTGGCCGATGACCTGATCGACGAGCCGATCCGGGACCTTGATGTCGGCGCTCGAGTCGATCTGGAGGCCGCCGAGGAGGCCGTCTTCCTCGTCCTCGTCGATCTCGACCTCGCTGTCGACGTGGACTTCGCTGCCGAGGTCGGAGCCGTCAAGGAGGTCCTCGTCCTCGTCGAGCCGATCGCTCGAGCGCCGCTCGTCGGAGGGGTCGGACGGCCCCGGATACGGTTCCTCCGGGTCGGTCGCCCCATCGCGGCCGGTTTCGTGCTCGGGCCCACCGTCGTCGGGATCGGACCCACCGGGGGTCTTGGCCGGTTCCTCCTGTGACACCCCGCGTTCGTCCGCGTCGGGCGTCTCATTTGCTTCCTTTTCGTTGCTCATAGAAACGTTTCTGCTACCGTTATAGAGGGGTTATCGACTGATATACTTTCTCCCCGAGTCACACGCTGCCTCGGAACGGAATCGCAAGAGGGAGACCGTATCAACCGTCCAAACCGCGCCGTCGAGCGCGACCCGTCGGCTTTATCAGATTCCCCCTCCCACCGATGGAGTATGACGCGTGGGTTCTACATCGGACGGTTCCAGCCGTTTCACGAAGGCCACCACGCGATGATCGACCGGATTCGCGAGAACGTCGACGAACTCGTCGTCGGGATCGGCAGCGCCGACAAATCCCACACCGTCCGGAACCCCTTCACCGCCGGCGAGCGGATCATGATGATAACGAAGGCGCTCGCGGAGTTCGATATGACGACCTACGCGGTTCCGATCGAGGACCTCAACCGCAACTCGGTGTGGGTCAGCCACGTCCAGTCGATGAGCCCGCGGTTCGAGGTCGCATACTCGAACAACCCGCTCGTCGTTCGGCTGTTCGAGGAGGCAGACATCGAGGTCAGACAGTCGCCGATGTTCCACCGCGAGGAGTTCGAGGGTACGGAAGTCCGCGAGCGGATGGCGGCCGACGGCGACTGGAAGTCGCTCGTCCCCCCGGCCGTCGCCGGGGTCATAGACGAGATCGACGGCGTCGAACGGATCCAACAAATAACTGAAACCGACGCAAACGGCGTCGACGGTGGCGGCGATCCCGCCGATGGGTGAGTTTGCATGATCACGCTTTCCTCGGACTTCGGCTCGCCGTACCCCGCCGCGATGAAAGGGGCGATACTCCGACGCTGTGACGCACGCCTCGTCGACGTCGGCCACGAGTTTCCCCGCCAGAACGTCCGGGCGGCCGCCTTCTGGCTCGCGAAGGTCCTCCCCGAGTTTCCCCCGGCGGTGCATCTCGTCGTCGTCGATCCGGGTGTCGGCACCGACCGCGCCGCCCTCGTGGTTCGCGCCGGCGACCACGTTCTCGTCGGCCCCGACAACGGCGTGTTGCTCCCGCCCGCTCGCGCGCTCGCGGACGGTGGTGGCGAAGTCAGGGCCGACATCGACGCCTACGAACTCGAGGCCGACGACCCGCGGAGTTCGACGTTTCACGGCCGGGACGTGTTCGCCCCGGGAGCCGCGACGGTCCACGAGACCGGGATCGACCGGCTCCCCGAACTCGAGGAACTCTCGCCCGCGGACGGGGTCGTCGACCTCGAACTCGCCGAACCGGAGCTCACCGAGGACGGCGTAGTCGGGGAAGTACTCGTCGTCGACGACTTCGGCAACGTCATCACCAACGTCCCCGGCGACACCCTCGGAAACCGGAGCGTGGTCCGAATCGACGGCGAACCGACGCCGGTGGTCCGATCGTACGCACACGCCGAGGCGGACGAACGCGTCGTGACGGTCGGCAGCCACGGCAACGTCGAACTCGCCGTCAACCGGGGGCGTGGCGACGACGCGTTCGGACTCGCCGCCGGCGACGCGGTCAGAATCGGGTTTTCGTAGCCGGTGTCGCTACTCGCAGTAAGCGTTCTCGCCGTCCACGAGATTCTTGAGCCGGTCGCGGGCCGTCGGCTCGAATTGCCGTTGGGTCCGGGCTGAGGGGCGTTCCGGCGTCTCGTCGGGGGCGGCCCACGGGTCGGAGCCGCGGCGGGTGGCGATTTCGGTCGTGGTGGTGCTCGGGCGCGGTTCGGTCGTCGTCTGCGGGTTCGTGCTCATTTTGAGTCTGGGTCGGAGTCGGGGTGGTTGGCGTCGGTACGGACAAGAGAAGTCAGGCTACGCGTACCCCGAGAGCGAGCAACGAACCGGATCGGCGGGTGTGTTCTCGCATGTGTCCATCCATACATCATGATTGTTGATAAAGGTACCGGAACGGCACGGGGCAACCGCGAGACTGAAAAACCGGCGCCGGGGGCTCACGGTTCCCAGACGACGATGGCGGCGTCGAGACGGCCGTACGGAATGTCGTAGCGGTCGGTCGGATCGAGCGGGAGCAGATCCGGCGCCGTCGTCAGCGCGACGAGGCGGCCGACCGACCCCGCCCGGAGCCGGTCGACGAAGGCGGCGTACAGTTCCCCGATGTCCTCGCGGGTCCGGACGCCGAACGGGAGGTTCGTCACGACGCAGTCGGCGTCGATCGCCGCCCCGCGGGCGTCCGCGTCGACGACCGCGAAGGCGTCCTCGAGGCCGGCCGCCTCGCGGTTGATCCGCGCACAGCGACGCCATCGGCCGCGTTGCTCGCGGGCCTCGATGTCGAGCGACGGCGTTCGCTCGGTGTGCTCCTCACGCAGTCGGCGGAACGCCTCGATATCGTACCCCGGAAGGATCCCGAAGTTCGGCTCGAGATCCGGGCGGGGGATCGAGCCGCGCGCGGCCAGGGCGGCCTCCGTCGGGATCGTCGCCGATCCCGCCATTGGGTCGACCAGCCGCTGTTCGTGGCTCCACTCCGCGATCCGGAGCATCGAGTACGCGAGCGTCCCCCGGACCGGGGCGTCGTGCTCGCAGACCCGGTAGGGCCGTTTGTGCATCGACTCGCCCGTCAGATCCACCGCCAGCGTGAACCGATCGTCGTAGAGGTACGCCTCCAGTCGAACCGAGGGGTCGTCGAGGTCGACGGGCAGCCGCGTCCCCGTCGCCTCGCGGTAGCCGTCGATCACCGCCTGGCCGACCCGCTCGGCCACGTCGACGCTCGTAAACTCGTGGGTCCCGTGGCGGGTGCCGACGACGCCGAAGTCCGCATCGGGGAGGGCGGCCGCGACCGGCGCTCGCTCGGTCACCGCGTACACGTCCCCGAGTTCGTCGACGACGCCCTCGGCGAGGACGGCCATGACCCGATGGAGGCTCCGCGCGCGATAGTGGAGTTCGTACACGTCCGCCTCGCTTCCGTCGAACTCGACGACCCCCCGGTGGTGGGTCGACGCGTCGGCCCCGACGAGGTCGCGTAGCTCGTCGGCCGCAACCGACTCCAGCCCGCCGTTCGTCGTCGCGAGGAGGTGCACGGTCGCAGTACGACGAGCGCGTTCAAAAGGGCGCGGCTTCGCTCGCGGGCCCGGGCGGCTACGCCAGGACGTGGACGTATCGGGTCAGGGAGGCGTGGACCCGACGGTCGAACCGATCCGTGACGGTCCAGCCGGCGGCCTCGGCGGCGTCGACCCACGGGCGATCACCCACGACGACCGCCCGGTCGGCGACGCGTCGAACCTCGGCGAGCGTCCCGCCGACGAGATCCGAAAGCGTCCCGCCCGCGATCTTCGATTGGCGGCCGTAGGGGGCGTCGAACACCGCGCCGTCGACGGCGTCCTCGGCGAGCGGGAGCCGTGTCGCATCGCCTCGAAGCACGTCGCCGCCGTCGAGATACGCCGCGAGGTTTTCGCGCGCGCCACGGGCCATCTTAGCCTGTGCATCAACGCCGATGACGCCCGCGCCAGCGAGTGCGGCCTCGACGAGGATGCCGCCGGTGCCGCACATCGGATCGAGGATCGTCCTTCCGGGGGCGGCCCCCGCGATGTTCGAGAGCGCGCGGGCGTCCATCGGTGCCATGCTCCCCGGTTGAAAAAAAGGTTTGTCGGTCGGCTTCCGGGCCGAGAAGTCCCGGACGGTCTCGGTTTCGAGCCATCCGAGCCCCGCGAAACCCGCCGAAAACAGCGCGACGAGCGTGTGGTCGGGAACGTCGAGGTCGACGTCGAAGCCGCGCTCGACGAGCACGCGTCCCAGCCGCCGTTCGGCCCGCTGGGTGTCGACGCCGGCCAGCCCCCGGACGTCGCGGGCCCGGACGGCGACGGTTCCGGCCCGGTCGGCGTCGGCCGCGGTCGCCACCGCGTCGGCCGCGGTCGCCACCGCGACGGCCGCGTCGACGCTCGGGTCGCAGGTCCCGACCAGCCGGCAGATCCGGCGGGTGTAGGCGAGCGCCTCGGGCGCATCGACACCGCGTGCGGTCGCGACGCCGGGGGCGACGCGCTCGACGGCCGAACACCGGCTCTCGGCCTCCCGAACCGCAAAGGCGTCGTCGTCGCCCGCCAGTTCCAGCAAATACACGCCCGGACGTGGCCGCCCGGGAAAAATAAACACCCCGGTCGTCAAAACACCCCGGTCGTCCGGTTCCCCTCACTCGGACGGTCCGTGGCGCCGATCCGCCTCGCGTCGCTCGCTCACCCCGGGTCTCTATCGTCGTCGTCAGCGTGTTGCAACCACGCGTCGGGGAGTTCGTCCTCGTGGTCATAAAGCAGTTCGAGCAGCGGCCGTATCTCGTCGAACTGCCGACCCGTCCGTACCTCGTTGGATCCCTCGTCCCAGTCGACGAGTTCGTACTCGGCCAGTTTCGGCAGATGGACGTGATTCATGCTGACTTGCGCATCCGTATCCTCCCACCCGTCGTCGATATTGACGGCGGCCGGACCGCCCTGTCGATCGCGCTCCAGCAGTTCGACGAGCACCTGCCGACGCCGAGGGGCACCCAGTGCGTCCAAAATCTCGTCAAACGGTTTCCCGTCCGTTTCGTCAGACATGCGCCAACACACTGGATGGAGCGTCTTATCTACGCGGTGTCTAACGGGGCGTATACAATCATTGCAAGACGCAATGGCGGGTTACCGACGGACGGACGCGCGTTCAGACTCCCGGCACGCCGAACGCGCCGATCCCGAGGCCGAACACCGCGTTCACGACGAACAGGATGACGAGCGCAGACAGCCAGGCGACGACGCCGATGATGGCGGCGTTCTTCCACCCGCCCGGGTACCGCCAGTTGATCACGCCCACCCAGGCGATGAGCGCGAGAAGCGTCCCGACCAGCGGAATCCACGAGAAGATCGCCCACCCGATCGCGCCGAGAACCGCTGTCACGACGGCGTGGCTGTAGTCCTGTACGTCCGCGACGACGCTCGCGCTGACGTAGATCGCGAGGCCACCGACGAGCAACGCGATAGTGAACGCCACTATCGAACCGACGAACGGGACGACCATTGTTGCCGTCATTACACCGGCGCGACATAAACACCTACTGGCCGCGCCGCTTCATTTCCGAGCCGTCAGGCTTCCGAGAGCCGCCGCAACACGTCCGGAGCCGCCGCGAGCGCGTCCTCGAGCGCCCCGGCGTCGGGGCCACCGCCCTGTGCGAAGTCCGCCGGACCGCCGCCGCCGCCGCCGACCCGAGCCGCCAGATCGCTCACGACCGCGCCGGCGTTGATGTCGACGCCGTCCGGAACCGCAACGACGAAGGTCGCGCCGTCGAGGCCGCTCCCGAGGACGGCGACGGAACCCTCCTCGACGAGGGCGTTCGCCGTCGCCCGGAGTTCGTCCATATCCGCGTCGACGCGCTGGACGACGGCGCTTGCCCCGCCGAGGTCGACCTCCTCGCCCCCGTCGCTGCCGCCTTGGGCGCGAACTGTGGCGAGCTGTTCTTTGAGCTCCTCGATCCGCTTGCCGCGCTCTTTCCACTCCCGGAAGAACCGGGTCGCGGTGTCGGGGACCTCCCGCGGCGAGACGTCGAACGCCGCTGCCGCCGCGTAGAGGTCGTCTTCGGTCCGCTGGGTCGCCTCGATGGCGGCGTCGCCGGCCGCGAAGACGAGGCGCTCGACGCCGTCCTGGACGCGCTCGGTCGAGAGGATCTTTATCGTCCCGATGTCGCCGGTCCGGAGTACGTGGGTTCCGCCGCAGGCCTGTACGTCCTCGCCGACGTGGATCAGCCTGAGTTTCTCCCCCGGGGGGATCCCGCCCTGATAGAGATCGAAGCCGTGTTCCTCCTCGGCGTCCTGTCTGTCCGGCCACTCCTGTTTGACCGCCACGTTGTCGGTCACGACCTCGTTCGCGACGCGTTCGATCCGCTTGACGTCCTCCCGTGAGATCCGCTCGTAGTGTCGGATGTCGAAGCGGGCGGATTCGGTGCCCTTCTGTGCGCCGGCCTGTCTGACGTGGTCGCCGAGCACTTGCCGTGCGGCGTAGCCGACGATGTGAGTCGCCGTGTGATGGGCCATCAGCCGCCGCCGCCGGGTGCCGTCGACGGAACCGCGGACGAACTCCCCCTTGCCGGGGTCGCCGTCCGTCCGGTGGAGGACGACACCACCGACATCCTGTACGTCGGTCACCTCGACCGCCGTGTCGTCCGTCGAGAGCGTCCCGGTATCCGCCGGCTGTCCGCCGCCTTCGGGGTAGAACATCGTCTGGTCCAACACGACGTCGTAGCCGTCCTCGGCGTCGAGAACGTCGAGAACGACCGCCTCGAACTCAGTTCGTTCCGGCTCCTCGTAGTAGAGCGTCTCCGTCTCCGGGAGATCGGCGACGCGCTCGGCGTCTACCCCGTCGTCCGCGTCGTCGGCCCCGTCGGTTTCGCTGTGTCGCGCCGCGACGAGCGAGTAGAAATCGTCCGGGATTTCGACGCGAGCCCCGTACTCGGCGGCGATCTCCTCGACCATATCCGGCTGGATCCCGCGGCTGTCGTACAGTTCGACGACCTCATCGAGGGGGATCGGCTCGTCCCGGCCGGCGTACTCCTCGGCGAGTCGCTCGACCTGTCTGCCGCCCCGGTCTAGGGTTTCGCGGTACTTTTCGACCTCGGTGCGAACGATGTCGCGGATCGTATCCCGGTTCGAGTAGCCGAGCCGTTCGGCCTGCATGTCGACGAGTTCGTCCAAGGGTGCGTCGACGCCAACGGTGTCCGCGAGCCGCTTCGTCCGTCGAAGCACCATCCGCGCCAGGTAGCCGGTGCCGACGTTCGAGGGAACGATCCCGTCCCCGAGCATGTACGCCAGCGTCCGGGAGTGGTCGGCGATGGCGTAGATGTCCTCGAGCGGTTCGACGAGGTCGCGGAGGGTCCCGACGTCGACGCCGAGCGCGTCGGCGATGTCGCCGCGGGCCGCCTCGACGTCGTCGACGTCGTCGATGTCGAGCTGTCCGGAGAGTCTGGCCGCCCGCCCGATCAGTTCCGACTCCTCCTCGCTGTGTTCGATCCCGGCGTTGTCCTTCAAAAACGAGATCATTTCCGGGTACACCGCCTCGTACACCGTTGCAGTCCCCTGGGACATCCACGTCCACCGTTCGAGCCCGTAGCCGGTGTCGACGATGTAGGTGTCCATAAACGAGTACGTGTTCCCGTCCTTGAGTTCGTACTCGCCGTCGGGGTCTTGCTCCATGCACATGAAGACGAGCGTCGCGAGCTCGAGGCCCCGGTAGATCACCTCGATCGCCGGGCCGGCGTTCCCACCGCCGACCCATGGGTCCTCGATGTACGTGACGTCCTCGATGTCCGCGCCGAGAGAATCGAGCAACTGATCGCAGTACTTGACGGTCTCGTTCTTCCAGTACACCTCGCCCTCGTAGGCGTACTGGCCCGGATCCTCGATGTCTTCTCGCGCGTTGAACGCGTGGTGGGCCATCATCTCGAAGGCCATCGTGTGCCGCCCGGTCTTGCCGACGTTGTCGATGTCCTGCATCCGGATACAGGGCTGTGAGACCGTCAGCGGGTTGGCCGGCGGCGGCGTCTCGCCGGAGGTGACGAGCGGCTGAAAGTCGTAGATCGACGCCTGCGTCAGGAGGACGTCGTCGCGCCACCGGTTGGCGGCGACGGGATAGGGGTCGATCCGCTCGTGGTCGTGCTCCTCGAAGAACGAGAGAAAGGCCTCGCGCATCTCCTCGAGACTGTACTGTTCGTCGAACCCGGGGGTGTCGATGAACTCGTATTCGGCACACGGCGGCTCCCCACACAGCTCCCGGTCGGGATCTCTCGTCCAGAAATGCGCCCCACAGGAGGGACACTCCTTCCGTTCGAAGCCCTCCTCGTGAAAGTACTCAAGTTGATATTCCTCGTCGAGGTCGCTCATTACACCCCGTTTGTCCCGTGATCGGCTAAAGGGTTTTCGAGTGTCCCAAATCCTTCGAAACGCCTGTGTTACTTCATGTGTGGCCACGATACCGGCAGTACGGATATATCGGACCGCCGTATCGGCGTCGGCCTATCCGTCAGTCACGACATCGTCGGCCACAGGATCGTCCGGGAGCGACTCGATACAGGAAAAACACAGGAAGTACTCGCTGCCGTCGTCGAACTCCAGCGTCATTCCCCCCGTCCCCTTGGGGTCACTCGACCAGATGTCGGCGATACCGCCGCCGATCGAGACGTCCTCGCCGCAGCCGTCACACGGGTCCGTGGCCATGCGTCCGGTTCGAACCGCGGAAGCAAAAGGCGTCTGGCTTTCGGCTGGAGGGGTCACGAAGGAGGATTTAACAACAGTCCGTCCACGAGGGCGGGGACGACGACGAGCGCGCCGATTCCGAGGGCGACCCACACGGGTGCCGTAACGACCTGTCCGGCGATCCACGCCGCGAGCAGCACGATCGGGATCGCCGCCAACAGGAGATCATACCGCGTGAGCGCCGATACGTCGACGGGCCGTCGTTCGTCCGGCGTCACCGGACGAGCAATGCCGGAGATCTCTCTGGGGGGTTGTTTTTCGGACATTCCAATGGTCCTCCAAGCGATAGTACGAACGAGTTTCACTAAAATCTTACCCAAGAAATATCAGTCCGATTTCAACTTATATTTGAGAATAGTATGGGAACCTGTTCCGAGAGTTCAATGTCACGTCGAACAGGGTTTTTCGGGTCGGTCGTCGACAATTCCCTTCGCCGGGTATCGGTTTCTTCCGTGCCGCCTGATCCGGCGGCAGGGCGGCCGGACTTAAGATGCCGCGAGCCGTTTCGGGCCGTATGCGCGTACTCGTGACTGGGGCGACGGGGTTCGTCGGCGGAAACCTGCTCCCCGCACTGCTCGAACGGGGCCACGATGTCCTCGCGTTCGTACGGGACCGGGATCGCTACGACGGGCCGGACGGCGTCGAACTGATCGAGGGCGACCTCCTCGACCCACCGATCGAACTCCCGGACATCGACGCCGCCTTCTATCTCGTCCACTCGATGGGGTCGGGGGGCGACTTCGCGGCGCGGGACCGCCTCGCGGCGCGGACGTTCGTCGATGCGGCCGACGCGGCCGGGATCGAGCGGGTAATCTACCTCGGCGGACTGGGCGACGACGACGACCAGCTCTCGGATCACCTCCGGTCCCGCCGCGAGGTCGAACACCTCCTCGAAACCGGGACGTTCGATCTCACGACGCTGCGGGCCGCCATCGTCGTCGGCGACGGCTCGGCCGGGTTCGAGTTGATCACTCAACTCGCCGACCGGCTCCCGGTGATGGTGACCCCAAAGTGGATCGAAACGGAGTGTCAACCGATCTTCGTCGACGACCTGGTCGCGTATCTGGCCGGCGTCCTCGAGACGCCCGAAACAGCCGGTCGAACCTTCGAGATTGGCGGCCCGGAGGTGCTCACCTACCGGGAGATGCTCGAACGAACCGCGAAGGCGCTCTCCGGACGGCCCCCCTACATCGTCCCGACGCCGATCATCTCCCCGCGGATCTCGGCGCTTTGGCTCCGGCTGTTTACCGACGTTTCCCTCGACGTCGCCCGGCCGCTCATCGCGGGGCTCAGAAACACCGTCGTCGTCGGCGAGTCGGGGATCGACGCCCTCGTCGACGTCGAGTTGACGCCGTTCGACGAGGCGGTCCGGTCGGCGCTCGCCGATCGGGAGGGAACCTGATGGAACCGGAGTACGGCGAAACGTGGGCCTACGAAAGCATCATCGGCGCGCTGCCGGGCATCGACCTCTCGCCCCGCGAAGCGATCGCGCTGCAACTCGCCGTGTTCGAGGTGTCGGTGCTCGCGCTCGCGTGGTACTACGGCCTCCGGACCGCCGCGATCGCCGGAACGGCGGCCGTCTTCGTCGCCGCGCTGGGGAGCGCGGAGATGCTCCGCATCAGCAGCGCCGCCCGCCGGCCCGAAACCCCCGAGTCCTACCGTCGGCTCCTGTTCGGTTCGAGCATCGAGGTCGTCCTCTCGGTGCTCGCGTTTATCGCGCTCGTCACCCACCTGTTCGTGTTCGATCTCCGGAGCCCCGAACCGCTGGTGCAGACCCTTTTCGGCAGTGACCCGCCGACGCTCGCCGTCTATCTCACGCTCCTCATCCTGTGGGACCTGTGCTATCGGATCGCCACGGGCTGGTGGGTGTCGATCGTCGGGTTGTGGCGGTCGATCCGGTACCGGTTCGACCGCCACACCGCGAGTGTGCTCCGGCGAGCAGACCGCGAATCGGCGCTGTTCGGCCTGCTGCAGGTTCCACTGTTACCGTTTCTCACCGGACACCCGGTCCTCTTTGCCGCCCTCGCGGCCCACATCGCCGCAGTGCTCGTTATCTCCGGAGTTTCGCTCGTCCTGTTGCGCTTCAAAGAGTACGAGTAACCAGTACGCTCCGTTCACCGCACCCGCGTGTCGACCAGTCCGTAGGGGGTTCCCGCCCCGTCTTCGTTCGCCCGCTCGTAGACGACGTGGGCGGCCGCGACATCCTGGATCGCGAGGCCGGTCGAATCGAAGACGGTGACGCCGTCCCCGGGCGTTCGCCCCTCGAGTTTCCCGGCGACGACCGCGCCCAACTCGCCGTGGATGTCGGAGTCGGTGAGGGCCCCCTCGCTCCAGGGGACGTTGATCTCGCCGGAGTGGGTGCATTGCTCGTAGTCGTCGATGACGAGTTTCGCCGCCGTGACCACGTCCCGCGCGAGTTCGTTCTTGCCGGGGGCGTCCGCGCCCATCGCGTTGATGTGGGTGTGTTCGCCGAGGTCGCCCGCCTCCACGATCGGTGATCTAACCGGTGTGACCGTCGAGAGGACGTCACAGGCGGCCGCGTCGGCGATCGATCCGGCCCGCACGTCGAACTCGCCGCCGAACCGATCGATGAACGCCTCGATCGCGGCCTCGCGCCTGTCGGCGACGACGACGCGCTCGATGTCGCGGACGGTGCTGATCGCCTCCAGTTGGGTGTAGGATTGGACGCCCGCGCCGACGATGCCGAGCGATCCCGCGTCCGCGACGGCGAGGTGGTCCGTGGCGACGGCGGCGGCGGCCCCGGTTCGGTTGCGCGTCAGCGCCGTCCCGTCCATCACCGCAAGCGGGAACGCGTTCCGGGGATCGGAGTAGATCATCGTCCCTAAAACGGTGGGGAGATCGTACTTTTCGGGGTTGTCCGTGTGGACGTTGACCCACTTGATCCCGGCGGCGTCCCACTCGCCGGCGTCCATGTAGGCAGGCATCGACCGGAAGTCGCCGTTGTACGCCGGGAGGTCGACGTAGGACTTCGCGGGCATCTGTACCCGCCCGGCCTCGTAGGCGGCGAACGCCTCCTCGACGGCGACGATCACCTCCACCATCTCGGCGTTGTCGTCGACGTCGTCGGGGTCCAACAGTAAGGTCTCCATGCGGGATCGTTTCCGCGAGCGGTATTTATACTGTCGGCGGAAAAACGGGAGTACCGTTCAGCGTAGTCGCTTCGGCTGTGGGCCGTGACGGGGTTGCAGCGGGATCAGACGGCCGTCGTCGGGGGTGTCCGTGGTTTCTGTTTCGATCGGTGCCTCGGCGTCGAGTGCGGTTTTTCGGGTTGACATCGTGGGGTGGGTTTGGCGGTCGGAAAGCGGTGCCAGTCGTCGGCAGTCACCCGAGATGTACCTGCGATCTCATTACGCCGTTTTTTATCCGCATCCTTAATAAATGTTAATGTATAATTCGGGGTTGCGGACGGAGCGGGAGACGGGAAAACACTCCGGCGTCTCGGAACGCATTTAGGCGTCACGTTCCTTCAGACGGTATGGAATACGAATCTAGCCTCGATCGAGCGCTCGACGCCGTCCCCGACATCGGTTCGTCGGGCGACCGGCTCTCGGTCCCGGATGCGGTCGCACAGGCGGACGGCGCGTTCACGCGGTTCACGAACCTCGATGCGGTCGCGGACGCGTTGAACCGGGAGACGGACCACGTCCACCGGTTCGTCCAACAGACGCTTGCGACCTCGGGAAAGCTCTCGGAGGGCGTCGGCCGGTACAACGGGAACTTCGACTCCCGCGACTTCGAACGGGTCGTCGACGACTACACCGAGGAGTACGTCCGCTGTAGCGAGTGTGGGCTTCCGGACACCCGCCTCGTCCAGGAGAACAGAAACCTCATGCTCCGGTGTGACGCCTGCGGTGCGTTCCGCCCCGTCTCGAAGAGCAGACAGAAGAGCGAGACCCAACGGACCGAGGACGACGTCGAAGCCGGCAACACCTACACCGTGAAAGTGACCGACACCGGCCGCAAGGGCGACGGGGTCGCCCACCGCGGCGACTACACGATCTTCGTGCCGGGTGCCGACGAGGGGGACGTCGTCGAGATCTACATCGAAAGCACCAGCGGCAATCTCGCGTTTTCGCGGCTCGCCTGACACCGCTTGGGTTCTTTCTCGGACAATCGTTCATTATATTCATCCGCTTTCGCGCGAAACTGGACAATTGTTTCGTTCAAAACTCCTCGAACCGCCCGAGATGGGGCGAAACACGCCGGATTTATATCTGTGGACGGTTGATTTAGGGACGATATGGGACAGACGCTCACCGAAAAAATTCTCGAGGACCATCTCGTCGAAGGGGAACTCGAGACGGGAGAGGAGATCGGAATCGAAATCGACCAGGTGCTCACACAGGACACCACGGGAACGCTCGTGTGGCTGCAGTTCGAGGCGCTCGGCCTGGACGAGGTCCAGACGGAACTCGCCGCGCAGTACTGTGACCACCAGACCTACCAGTTCGACTTCAAAAACACGGACGACCACCGCTTCCTCCGCAGCGCCGCGGGGACGTTCGGTGCCTACTACAGCCGCCCCGGCAACGGCATCTGTCACAACGTCCACAAGGAGAACTTCGCCGCGCCCGGCAAGACGCTGCTCGGTTCGGACAGCCACACGCCGACGCCCGGCGGCCTCGGCCAACTCGCGATCGGCTCCGGCGGCCTCGACGTCTCCGTCGCGATGGGCGGCGGCGCCTACTACATCGAAATGCCGGAAGTCGTCAACGTTCACCTCGAGGGTGAGCTTCCCGAGTGGGCCACCGCGAAGGACGTTGCGCTGCACCTGCTCGGCGAACTGACCGTCAAGGGCGGCGTCGGCAAGATCTTCGAGTACACCGGCCCCGGCGTCGACTCTTTGACCGTCCCCGAGCGGACGACGATCACGAACCTCGGCACGGAACTGGGTGCCACCTCGTCGATCTTCCCGACCGACGAGAAAACGAAGGACTGGCTCTCCCGGATCGGCCGCGAGGAGGACTACGTCGACCTCTCGCCCGACGAGGACGCCGAGTACGCCGACCAGATCACGGTCGACCTCTCGGAGCTCGAACCGCTCATCGCCTGCCCGTCGATGCCGGACAAGGTCGTTCCCGTCAGCGAAGTCGCCGGCGAGGACGTCGAACAGGTCATCATCGGCTCCTGTACGAACGGCGCCTACGAGGACATCCTCCCCGGCGCGAAGATGCTCGAGGGCCGCGAGGTCGACAAGAAGACCGAAATGATCGTCGCGCCCGGCTCCAAGCAGGCCAGCGAGATGCTCGCCCGCGAGGGCTGGACCGCCGAGATGATGGCGGCCGGCGTCAACTTCTCCGAGGCGACGTGTGGTGCCTGCATCGGCATCGGCCACGTCCCCGGTTCGGACTCCGTTTCGCTGCGAACGTTCAACCGCAACTTCGAGGGTCGCTCCGGCATCGAGGACGACAACGTCTACCTGTGCTCGCCCGAGGTCGCCACCGCGGCGGCGATCGCCGGCGAGATCGTCGACCCCCGGGACCTCGCCGACGAGCTCGGCGATCTCGCCGCGCCCACGTTCGAGATGGGAAGCAAATACAGCGAGGGGATGGGCAGGGACGACCCCGACATCATCGCCCCCGACGAGGCCGTCGACGACGAGCTCATCAAGGGGCCGAACATCGGCGACGTCCCCCTGAAGGACGAACTCGAAGCCGATCTGGCGGGACCGACCCTCCTGAAGATGGGCGACAACATCACGACCGACCACATCATCCCGGCGACCCAGGACATCCTGATGTATCGCTCGAACATCCCGAAGCTCTCGGAGTTCACCCTCAGCCGCGTCGACGAGGAGTTCGCCCAGCGCGCCCTCGACAGCGACGGCGGCTTCCTCGTCGCCGGCGAGAACTACGGCCAGGGCTCCTCCCGTGAGCACGCGGCGCTTTGTCCGATGTTCCTCGGTGTCGAGGGCGTCCTCGCACAGAGCTTCGCCCGCATCCACAAGGCGAACCTGTTCAACTTCGGGCTCATCCCGCTCGAGATCGACGCCGAGGACTGCGAGAAGATCGAGCAGGGCGACGACATCGAGATCGTCGACGACGTCGCCGAAGGCGTCCGATCCGGCCAAGAGGAGTTCACTATCCGCGTCAACGACGAGTGGGAACTCACCGGCCACCTCGACGCCTCCGAGCGCGAGCGACGGATCCTCGCCGACGGTGGCAAGCTTTCGCACACGAAGAAGCAGGCCGAAGAGGGCAGCGGCGCGGCGCCCGCCGACGACTGAGACGGACCGTCGCACCGATGGACCGCTTTTTTTCACTCCGGTTCGGGAGTGACGACACCGGAACGCCGTAGCCGCCCCTCGATCATCAATGGTGAACCGCCCGTCGATCCGAACTGTCCTCGCCCGCTCCGAGTCGACTCGCCGGTGGCTCCGTCGCCGCTTCGAGGTCGACGCGCGCGCGCTCGGGACGCTCCGGATCGCGCTCGGGTGTATTCTCCTCGTCGACCTCGTCCACCGGGCGGGCTCGTTCGGCCTTTTTTATACTTCCGAGGGCGTCTACCCGCTTGCGGTCCACGAAGCCACCGCGGGGGCGGCAGGCCGTCTGTCCGTTCACGCGCTCTCCGATCGGGCCGCGTTCCAGGCTGCGCTCTTTGCGATCGCGGGGGTGTTCGCCGCCGCGTTCGCGGTCGGCTACCGGACCAGACTCGTCGGGGCCGTCTCGCTTCTGTTGGTCGTTTCCCTCCACGTCCGGACGCCGGTGGTGCTCAACGGCGGCGATCGGCTGCTTCGGGTCTTACTCCTCGTCGCACTCCTGACACCGCTCGGCGAGCGGTTCTCGGTCGACGCGCTCCGAGGCGGGTCGACCCGTCGACGGGTGGCGACCCTCGGTACCGCGGCGCTGTTGCTCCAGCCGGTCGTCGTGTTCACGACGAACGCGGTCGAGAAGCACCGCGGAACGCTCTGGTACGCCGGCGATGGACTCGAATCCGCGCTGTCGGACCCGACGATGACGACCGCCGTCGGTGCTCGCCTACTGGAGATCCCGACCGTCTTGACCGCGGCGAACGACGCCTGGGTGGCGCTTCTGGCCGGGGCCGCACCCCTGTTGTTGCTCACCGCCGGTCGGCTTCGAGCGCTCGTCGCCGCCGTGTATCTCGGCGCGTTCGTCGGGATGGGACTCTCGCTGTCGGTTGGGCTGTTCCCGCTCGTGTTGGCCGCCTCCGTACTGCCGTTTCTCACGACCCCGGCCTGGGAGGCCGCTGGTAGCGCGTGGGCGAGAACACCGACAGGGGAGCGGGTTCGATCGTTCGCGGCCGCCCGGGTCGACGGACGGGCGACCGCTCCGGAAAGCCCCCGCCCGGACGGTCCCGGGAAACGGCTCCGAACCCTCGGCCGGCTGGCGGCCACCGCCGTCGCCGCCGCCGTCCTCATCTGGATGGTCGCCTTCGCCGCGGTCGATATCGTCGACCGGACGCCACCGCCGCCGCTCGATTCCGAGCATCTCGACCAACAGCGGTGGGGCCTCTACGCGCCCGACCCGGCCGACTCCTACGACTGGCACGTCGTCGTCGCCGAGCGAGATGGCGGCCCGGCGTTCGACGCTGTCAGCGGGGGTCCGGTGTCGTTCGACAGACCGCCCGACGCCGCCGCGGCGTACGACACGTTCCGGCACCGCCGGTTCATGTCGGCCGTCGACACCGCCGCCCGCAACGAGGGTCCGCTCGCGGATCGCTACACCGAGTGGGCCTGTGAGCGGGCGCTCGGACGCGACGACCGCGTCGAGACGGTGACCGTCGTCCGGATCCAGCGAGCAAAGCCCCTCGGCGGCGCGGACGAGGAGCCGCGACGGACCGCCATCGCCGAGCGAAGCTGTCGGTGAACACGTGTTCCGACGGTGACGGCATACCGGCACGGAGCGCCGTCGGACGGGTAAGGCCGTCATCGCATCCCTGTCAGAACGCGGAGAGTCAGCATCCACGACGACAGACGGCTCGGAGGTCCCGACAGAAGCGGACGTTATAACGCACGAGCGGACGTTCACGACCGAAGATGTCCGCGAGTCCGGCGCGATCACCTGCGAGCGGACGGTCGAACCGAGGACCGAACGCGAGGACCGCTACCTGCTGGACAGCGACGTCGTCTATCGCGACGGGGACGACACCGCCGTCGTCGATGCACACGCGAGCGGGCTGGTCCGGAAGGACGAGGAAGCGTGAGTGGCCTCGGTGCGGCCATCCATTTTTCCGTTGGCCCGTCGAAGCCGTGGTATGATACGACTCCTCGGGCTCGCTTGGACGGCCTGGAAGCTGAGCGCGAAACGGCTCGGACCGGTCGGCGGGGCGTTCGTCGCCGTCGCGGCCGCGGTTGGGTTCGTCCTCCTGCGCGGCTACCTCGACGAACACTACCCACAGCTCGGAGACGCACTCGACCGCGTTGCGTGAGACGGTCGTCCGGGGGCGATCCGTCTCAAACGTCCATCGCGGCCTCGAGCGTGAAGCGACCCTCGTACAGCGCCGTACCGACGACGACGGCCGACGCTCCCACGTTCCGGAGCGTCCGTACGTCCTCGAGCGTCGAGACGCCGCCGCTGGCGACGACCGGGATGTCGACCGCCTCGACGACCCGCTCGACTGGGTCGCGGCGGATCCCCCCGAGTTGTCCCTCGACGTCGACGTCGGTGAAGAGGATCGCTCCCGCGCCCTCGGCCTCGTAGCGGGCGGCGGCCTCCGCGGGGTCGATTCCCGTCCCTTCGGTCCACCCGGAGACGACGACTTCGCCGCCCTTCGCGTCGAGGCTCACCATCACAGTCCCCGGATGCGTTTCGCTGACTTCGCCGACGATCTCGGGGGTTTCGACGGCCGCCGTCCCGAGGATCACGCGGTCGACGCCCGCCCCGAGGAGCCCGACCGCGTCCCCGACAGTCCGGATCCCGCCGCCGAGTTGGACGTCGACGTCGACCGCCCGGACGATCGATTCGACGGCGGCGGCGTTTTTACGCTCGCCCTCGAAGGCCCCGTCGAGGTCGACGAGGTGAAGCGTCTCCGCACCGGCTTCGACCCAGCGTTCGGCCGACTCGACGGGATCGCCGTACGTCCTCTCGGTGCCGCGTTCGCCGCCGACGAGTTGGACGACCTCGCCGTTTTGCATGTCGACCGCCGGAACGACTTCGAATGAACTGAACACGGCTGTCGCGGGGGGCGGAAACAACAAAAACATACCCGTTGGGCGCCGGCCCGGGGCGTTGGGAGGTCCCACAACAGCAAGCTTCAACATACCGGGGCACCAATCGACTTAGTGATGCCAACTGTAGAATACCTGAACTACGAAGTGCTGGACGACAACGGCTGGGACATGGACGATGACGACCTCTTCGAGAACGCGGCCGACGCCGGCCTCGACGGCGAGGACTACGGCGAACTCGACGTTGCCGAAGGCGAGTACATTCTCGAAGCGGCGGAGGCACAGGGCTACGACTGGCCCTTCTCGTGCCGTGCCGGCGCCTGTGCGAACTGTGCCGCCATCGTCAAGGAGGGCGAAATCGACATGGACATGCAGCAGATACTCTCCGACGAGGAAGTCGACGAAAAGATGGTCCGGCTGACGTGTATCGGAAGCCCGGCCGCCGACGAGGTCAAGATCGTCTACAACGCGAAACACCTCGATTACCTCCAGAACCGCGTCATCTAGAAAACAACCGGAGGCTCGTTACGCAGATCACCCTTCCCACGGGGTTGAAACACCACCGAGGCAGCCGATCTTGCCACTGGAGTTCGTCTCGAACCCCTCAGGCGTTTCCCTCGCGGTCGCGGACAGGTCATTTTCCCGATCCCCACCGCTGAGCGGCCGATACTACACCGGTTGTCCCACGGGACACGGGAGCGAAAGCGGTGTTTTTGCGCGGGCCTGACCGTTCGTTCTCGGACTGGGGAGAAGAAAATCCGAGCGTCCGGGACGGGTACTTTACCGTTCGAACAGGCCGTCGACGGCCGCTTCGGCCGCGTCGACGGCGTCCCGTGCGACCACCTCGGGGTCGGGATCATCGGGCGCGTTGAGGTATACGTCGACTTCGAGAACACCGTCCTCGAACCGGACGGTCACGTCAAGATCCGTCACCTCGGACTGTTTGTACCGTGAGAGCACAAGCCCTTCGGCGGCCTCCGAGGCGGCCTCGACGACCGCTTCATCTGTCGGCTCCGTGCCGTCAGTCCGCGACGAATCGCTCACGTCTTTACGCGCCGCCGGCGCCGGGGCCACCGGGACCCATCGGACCGCCGCCCGCGCCGCCCTGCAGCATCTGCTGGAGCTCCTCTTGGAGGCTCTCGAACTGGTCGCGAACGCGGTTTTCCTGCTTACCGAGCGTCTCGACGCGGACCTCGAGGCTATCGACCTTCTCTTCGAGATTCTCGTAGGCCTCGTCGTACTCCGTCGAGATGAGGAGTTCGCCGACCTCGCGGTACATCTCGGCTTCGCCGTCGATGCCGTCGAGCGTCTCCAGCGCCGTCTTCGACTCCTGAAGCTGCGTTTCGGCCTGCTGTTTCTGCTGTGCGACCTGCTGTGCGGTCTCCTGAAGGTCCTGGAGCTCCTCGATTTTCTCCTGTGCTTCCGGCGGAAGGTTACCCTGCATACCCCTAACCTGGGTTTCACGACGGAAAAACCCCCACTTTTCGATCGGTGTCCCACGCCACGCCCGAGCGCAACCACCTCACTCGGGTGCGTCGGGCTTTTCTACGGCCACCCCGAGAGAAACGTATGAACGTCGAGGCCAAACGCGACGCCGCACTCGATGATCTCCGAGGGTTCGAGGGGGTCGTCGTCGCCTTCTCCGGGGGCGTCGACTCCGCCGTCGTCGCCGCGCTCGCCGCCGAGGCGCTGGGTGACCGCGCCGTCGCCTGCACCGCGAAAAGCGAGACGCTTCCGGCCGCCGAACTCGCGGACGCAAAGCGGGTCGCAGCGGAGATCGGAATCCGACACGAGATCGTCTCCTTTTCGGAACTCGACAGCGAGGCGTTCGTCGAGAACGACGACGACCGCTGTTATCACTGCCGGTCGATGCGGCTCGGAAAGATGTTCGAGACCGCCCGCGAACTCGACATCGGGACGGTCTGTGACGGGACGAACGCCTCCGACCCGGGCGAGGGCCACCGCCCCGGACTCCGGGCCGTGGAGGAACTGAACGCCTACTCGCCGCTTCTGGAGGCCGGAATCGAGAAGGCGGAGGTCCGCGAGATCGCCCGCGAGTACGGCCTCTCGGTCGCCGACAAGCCGTCGATGGCGTGTCTCTCCTCGCGCATCCCGACGGGCCTTGAGGTGACCGAATCGCGGCTCGACAGGGTCGAGAAGGCCGAAACGCTGCTCAGGACGTGGGGCTTCGAGCAGTTCCGCGTCCGCGATCACGACGGGTTAGCCCGGATCGAGGTCGGGGCCGACGAACTCGACGCCGCGCTCGATCCCGAGTTCGCGGCGGCGGTGCGTGCCCACCTCGGCGATATCGGGTTCGACCACGTGACGCTCGATCTGGAGGGGTACCGGACCGGGAGCGTCTCGCCGGGCGACGACGGGGACCCCGAGAGCCCGGCCGACGATCCGGTTTCGGACGACGTGTTCGACACCGAGTACCCGGCTGTCGAAGACTGATACGAGAGGGTGGCGGATCCTTGCCGTTTGCCGTCCGGCCGCGGTGGCGTCTCTCGAAGCCGGTAACACAACGACCGTGCGGTCTGTTTTTATCCTACAAATACGTACGTACACCCGTGGTGTCCGTCCTGCCGCGGTCCGTGTCCGACCGACCGCTGTTGAAGCGGGCGACCCGTCCGGTGGTGGCGCTCGTCGTGGTCATCCTCGGGACGATCGCCGGGTTCGTGGCGCTCGCCGGTGTCGGCGTCGTCGAGGCCGCCTACTGGATCGTGAGCCCGGCCGGCGTCGGGCTTCATTTCCGGGACAACACCGGGCTCGAGACCACGACGAAGGCCTTCGCGGTGTTTTCCCGTGCGTCGCTTGTCGTCGTCGGGCTGTGGCTCGGACAGACGGTGGTTTCGGCGCTGTTCGGCGGGCGGATAACGGAAGAGGTGACACGCGTGCAACAGGAACGAAAGATATCGAACGTCTCCGATCACGTTGTGGTCTGTGGCTACGGGATGTTCGGACAGACGATCGCGAGCCGACTCGACACCGAGGACCGCCCCGTCGTCGTGATCGAGCGCGACGAAGACGAGATCAAGACGGCCGAGCGGGACGGGCATCTGGTTGTCGACGGCGATGCCAGACAGGAACCGACGCTCGAACGGGCCCGGATCGATCGGGCGGAGACGGTCGTCGCGGCGGTGGACAACTCGAACGTCAACATCCAGATCTGCATCCTCGCGGATCAACTCGCCCCCGACGCCGAGGTCGTCGTCCGCGTGGGCGAACAGATGTACGCCTCGACCGCACAACGCGCCGGCGCGGACTCGGTCGTGATCCCGGAAATAATGAGCGGCAACGACATCGCCGACGACCTCTCGCTTTGAGCCGGGGGTCACTCAGCCATCGGGAGCGTCACCACGAACACCGCTCCGCCCGGATCGCTGTCATCTGGCTGTTGTCCGCTGCCCGTGGGCGGATCCCCGGTTCCGTCTTCGACCCGAACGTCACCGCCGTACGTGCCGACGAGCGATTCGACGAGATACAGCCCGATCCCCGCGCCGGAGCTTTCGAGCCCCTTTTGTCCCCTGCCGAAGATCTCCCGTTTCCGTGAGTCGGGAACCCCGGGGCCGTTGTCGGCGATGCGAACGTCGACGTTCGCGTCGGTCACCTCGGCGGAGACCGTCACCGTCGGCGGCGTCTTGTCGTTGTGCTGGATCGCGTTCGTCAGCAGATTCCGGAACACGGAATCGAGCATGTCGTTGCCAACCACCTCGACGGTGGGGATCGAGCCTTCGACGGTCACCACCGCGGCTGGATACCCCGAACGGAGCTCCTCGATCTGTTGGCTGAGTACGGCGCCGAGCGACACCGACCGCGTCTCCCCTTCCTCGCTGATCATTACCCGCGCCAGATCCCGGGCGGTCGTGGTCAAATCGACCGCGCTCCCGGTGCTTTGCTTTATAATATCGAGATACTCCTCGCCCGCCTCGTCGACGTGATCCTCGAGGAGTTCGGCGTACGCGCCGACCAACTGGAGATCGTTTCTGATGTCGTGGCGCATGACTTGGTTGAGCAGTTGGAGGTTGTCGCGTTGCTCCTCGAGGTGTCGTTGCTCCGAATCGGCGTTCGACATGGGACAGCGTGGGGCGGACAGGTATTTATATACACCCCAGTTGGCTACACGAGCTCCGGCGCAGCGACGTTCTCACGACGGATTTCGATCCGGGGTTCGCCCGCCCGAAACTCCGAGACGGCACAGTTGTGCAGGCTGTGTGTTTTTAATGCCTCGGTCAGAGCCATCCCTTTCGCGTGGCCGAGCAGGATACACAACGGGCCGCCGTGCGTGACGAGCAGGATCGTTTCGTCGCCGCCGCGAAGCGCCTCGAACCGGTCGGTGACGCGTTCCTCGACGGTCCGCAGCGACTCCCCGCCCTCGGGGACGGCCTCGGTCGCGGTGTAGGCCGCCTCGCCCAACCCGAACTCCGGAAAGCGGGCTTCGACGGCCTCGTAGGTGAGCCCCTGATACACCCCGAGCCCCCGCTCGCGCCAAGCGGCCTCGAACGTCGCCGGCGCGTCCACCGTTTCGAGCAGGAGCTCCGTCGTCTCCCGGGTCCGGAGGAGATCAGAAGCGAGCACGCGGTCGAACTCGTAGCGTTCGGCGAGCCACCGGCCGGTCGCCGTCGCCTGTTCGCGGCCGGTCCGGTTCAGCGGGACGGGCGCCCACCCCTGCATCCGGCCCTCGCGGTTCCAGTCCGTTTCGCCGTGTCGAACGGCGACGATTCGGGTCATAAACGTCGATACCGCCGCCGTCGGTATCAGCGTGACGGAGCGCGGGCCGAAGCCCCGATCGGCCGAATCGTGAGAGCGACGGGCCGGTTACGGGGGCCGTCTAGCGCTCCCTGACGTACAGCACGACCAGCGCGATGATGAAGATCACCTGGGCGGTCTTATCGATCAGGTGACTCGTCGGGATCGGCGGCACGTCGTTTGCGGCGTACCACCAGACGATCTGGCCGGCGGTGTAGGGGATGCCGACGAGATACACGAGTCGGCGTCGCCACCCGACGAGGACGGCCGCGATCCCCGCCAGAAAGCCCGCCGTCGCGAGCAGGAACATCGTGCCGAAGAACCCGCCGATCCGAACCCCCAAAAGGAGATGCACGCCGGCCGTCACGAGCGCCGCCGCGATCGCAACCCAATGCAGCGGCGTCAACGAACCGAGATCGAGCGTCGAGGCGTCGGTTGCCATACGCCGCGGTACGGACCGGACCGACTTAGATGATTACCCCACGTCGGGTCAAGCGATCCACAGCGCGTACCGACCCCGGACGCCGCCGTCACCGTCGTGATACTCGATTGGTTCCTCGATGGTCGCCCGTCGCTCGCCCCGGAGGGCGACCGCGGTACAGACGCCGTCGGTCGAGCGCGATCCGACCAAGCCCTCCGCCACGTCGAACAGCCGAACGCCGTGGACCGACGGGTCGCGGGCGCGGAAATGCTGCGCGACCGGTGTGAGAACCGCCTCGCCGTCGGTTGCGATCTCGTGACAGAACCCGCCCACCTCGGCGCGCCATCGGGGGTCCCCGTCGGCGGTGTAGCCGAACGCCGTCTGCTCGTTGGGATGGCGGTCGTCGGTCTCGCGGCCCTCTTTCGGAAAGGAGTTGCCGGTCACGAAGACGGCGCCGGCGTCGGTTGCGGCGACGTGATTGGGGTAGGTGTACACTTCGTCGCCGTCCGGCTGCGGGGTTCCGAGGTCGACGCCCCACGTCGCTTCGCCGTCGCGAAGTCGGTAGCCGCGGTAGTCGGCGTGGCTCGTGACGACGACGTCCTCGCCGACCGTCGCCACGTCGCCGACGCGTCTGGTCGCGTCCCCCTCGATCTCGGCGCTTGGGTCCCACGTCCAGCGGCTCTCCCCGTCGGGGCCGAGAACGACCACCCCATCGTCGTGGGCGCCCGGACACCGGTTGTAGGCGACCGCGACGCCGCCCCCGATTGGCGCGAGTGCGATCGGGGAGGCGTCGGCGTCGTAGCGCCACCGGACCGTCCCATCGGGGGCAAGCGCGTACACCGCGCTCTCGAAGGCACGCGCGTCGTTTCGGCGCTCGTATCGCCGGGCGGCGACGTATGCCGTGTCCCCGGCGACGGCCGCATCGACTACCATCGGCAGAGAAAACCGCGTGTCCTTGGTCGGCCCGCCGACGATATCGGCGGCGTCGTGTCGCCACCGTTCACTCCCCTCGGCGAGAAACCGGATCGCGCCGCGTCCGGAGCGCTCACCGACCACTACGCCGTCGGCAAACGGGACGAGCGTGATCGCAGTCCCCTCGCCGTCGACGCGCCAGCGTTCGTCCCCATCGCCGTCGAACGCTCGGACGGAGGCGTCCGCGAGGCCGACCACCGGACCCTCGTCGGTCAGCGTGACGCCCGAACGGCGGCCCGCCTGCCTGGAGCCACAGGGGTCGATCTCGCCGAGGTCGATCCAGCGATCCTCACCGAGGGGGTGGCTGTGACGGCCGTCACTCATCGGCCGGGAACGTCTCGTGGAGGGCGTGGTGGATCTCCCCGAGGTCGTCGAGGAAGCCCTCCCCGTGCGTCAGGAGTCGATCCAGCGCCGCCTCGGCGTCGCGGACGGCGACGAGCCGCCCCCGGAGGTAGTCGTAGCCGGGCGCGTCGTCGTCGGTCGCCGCGACCTCCGATTCGAGTTCCACGAGGGCGGTGTCGAGGTGGCGTTTACACGCCGCGAGGCTCCCGGCCTCCGCGAGGGCTTCGATGTGGGGTTCGGGGCTGTCGCCGATCTCGTCGCGGGCGTGTTTCTTCGTCGCGTCGTCGCCGACGCCGAGGCTGTTCATCAGGCCGAGTCGTAGCGCTTCGATCTCGTGGCAAGTCATCGCTCGTTATAGGGTCTGATCGACTAAGTCGGATACGATACTGTCCGCCGCGAACGACTCGGCGAGTCTGGATGCGTCTTCGGGGGCGACACCGCCGTACCAGACGCTGTCGGGGTAAACCGCGACGTTCGGGCCGTCGCCACAGCGATCGAGACACGACGTCCGGGTGATCCGCACCTCGAGATCTTCCTCGGTCGCGGCCTGCCGGAGTCGTTCGAGCACCGTCGCGGCGCCCTGTTCGGCACAGGTCCGGTTCGTACAGACCGCGACGTGTTTCTCGGGCGCGTCGTGGACGTGAGGCTCGGCGTCAACCTCCGATCGATCCGCGTGGGCCGCCTGGTGGGTCATCGCGCGCAGGGTTGCGCGCGCGCCGCCGGCCTCGCCCTCGAAGCCGTCCATCTCGACTTTGTACTTGCAGGTGTCACACGACATCGACACGTCGCCGGTTCGGGCCTCCTCGAAGCGGTCGGCGAGCACATCGAGCAGCCGGTCGTCCGTCCCGAGAGGGTCCCCACAGCCCGCAACGGCGTAGGGGTAGTCCGCGTCGAACTCGGCGGTCCGCTCGCGGATCCGCTCGGTCAACACGCCGTCCCCGAGCATGTACGGGAGAACGACGACCGCGTCCGGCCGGCGCTTCGAGACGGTGTGGAGCGCGTCCCCGAGGAGCGGTTCGGTGACGCCGATGAACGCCGCCTCTGTGTCGAGAAACTCACGGCCCTCATACAGCAGCCGCGAGAGTTTGTGGACGTCGCCGTTCGAGTCCGGGTCCGAGGACCCGCGGGCACAGACGACGACCAACACGTTGTCGTCCTCGCGATCGACGCCGAGTTCGGCCTCGACGGCGGCCGCACGGTCGTCGAGCAACTCGACGATCGAGGGGTGGACACCCAGGTGACGGCCGTTGTGCAGCGTCGCGTCGTGTTCGTCGCGAGCCTCGTTGACGACGAGGGGCACGTCCGCCTTGACGTGGCTGGCCGCAAACAGCGACAGCGGGAGGACGGTCACGTCCGACGCCGACGGGGCGAGCGATTCGATCGCCTCCCCGATAGAGGGTTCGGCGAGCTCGATGAACCCGGCGTCCGTCGGGAGGCCGAGACGGCCCTCCAGCCCGGCGGCGAGTTCTCGGACCTGTTCGTTCGAGCGCTCCCGTCGCGATCCGTGGCCGGCCAACACGACTGCCTCGGCGTCAAGCATCAGTACGCGCCCGCCTCCTCGATGCTACGCCGGAGTTTCCGACGACGGCTCGGGGCGAACAGCCCCTCCGTCTCGCTGTCACGGTAGAGCCACTCGCCGAACGCGGGGGCCGCAGCGTCGTCGAGACCGAACCAGTAGCCCCCGGAAGAGGTCTTCGAGATGTCGCCGTAGGGTGTGTCGATGGCGGCCGAATCGAGCAGCCTTTGAATCCGTTCGAGGGCCGCCCGATCGTCGTGGACGAACGAGATCCCGACCGTCCCGGCCGAGGACTTGAAACAGACGGTGCCACAGCCCTCGAGCAGCCCGCGGAGCAGTTGCCGGTCGTACTCGGCGAGCGTGTCGAGGCGGTATCCGCCCGGGTCGCCCTCGAAGGGGAGCCCGAGCGCGGCGGCCGCCCGGTCGCCGACCGGGCCGTGTACCTGGACCGTGTAGCTGTCCTCGCTCCGAGTGATCGAGGTGTCGTGGGCGTACTCACGCTCGATCGTGTCGTGGGCGATTGACGCTCGCCGTTCCGAGGATCCGCCGTCCCGCGGTTTCGCCGCTCGATTTTTTCGGGAATCTCGCGTTGCTCGGTCCTCGCTCCCCGCGATCCCGGCAAGCCGCTCCGCCGCGTCCTCGTCGGTCGTTCGGACCGTGACGCCGTCGGCCGTCGCCTCGCCGTCGCCGATCACCCGACCCCAGAAGTACGCCGTTTCGGGGTGGGTATCGAGGAGGTGTTTCGGTGCCTCCGGTTCGACGCTCATCGGGGCACCTCCCGGACGGTGATGGCGTCCGTCGGACACGCCGCAGCGGCGTCCTCGGCCTCGGGGAGCCGGTCGTCGTCGAACGTCGCGGTCAACACGCCGTCGGATCGGCGGCCGCCGGGCAACTCGACCAGCCCGTCCTCGGCCTCCTCGAAGCGGTCGTCCCGGACGAGACAGGCGAAGATCCCCTCACACAGCTCCAGATCGACCGCGATTTCGTATTCGGTCATATCAGTAGTCGTATTTCGTTTCGTAGCCCCGCGGCGTCACCATCCGGTCCTCGAAGACGTAGGTGTCCTCGTTGCCGACGATGATCGTCGTCGTCATATCGACGATGTCGGACTCGCCGAGTTCGGACAGGCTCGCGAGGTCGGTGATCATCGCCTCCTCGTCCTCGCGGGAGGCCCCGTGGACGATGCCGACGGGCGTTTCCGGATCGCGGTGTTCCAGGAGGATGTCACAGCACGTCTGGAAGTTCTCCCGGCGCTTGCGGCTCCAGGGGTTGTAGATCGCGATCGTAAAGCCCTCGCCGGCGACGGCGTGGAGGCGCGATTCGATCTCCTCCATCGGCGTGAGGTGATCCGACAGCGACACCGAGACGGTGTCGTTGACGAGCGGCGCGCCGAGCCGAGCGCCACAGGATTGGGCCGCCGGGACGCCGGGGACGACCTCGAAGTCGACCGCGTCCGCGGAGCCGCCCTTCGATTCGAGTATCTCGAGGGCGAGCCCCGACAGCGCGTAGACGTTCGGGTCACCGGAGCCGATTATCGCCACGTCGTTGCCCGCGAGGGTTCGATCGATCGCCTCCTCGGTGCGGGAGACCTCCCCGCACATCGGGGTCGAGTAGATGTCCTCGGCGTCCTCGGTGATCTCGTCGGGGAGGAGATCCACGTACGTCCGGTAGCCGACGATGTGTTCGGCGTCGGCGAGGGCGGCTTTCGCGCGCGCCGTCATTCCCTCCGGTTTGCCGGGGCCGAGGCCGACCGTGACCAGCGTCCCCGGGTCGACGTCGAAATCGTCGACCGTCGAGCCGACCTCCTCCTCACCGTCGTCGCCCGTCGACGCGCCGCAACTCGAACTCGACCCTGACGAGTCGGACGACGAGGCGCCGCACTTGCTCTCTGTTTCGGTCTCCGTTTCGGCCGTCGCGCCGCATTTCGACCCCGAATCGGTCCCCGTCGACGCTTCGGCCTCCGCCGTTGCGCCGCCGCATTTGGACGCGTCCGTCTCCGTCGTCGATGCCTCAGTCTCCGCGGTGTCGTCGGTGCTCATGTTAGAAGTCCTCCACCTCGCGCCCGCCGCGCGGCGTCACGAGGAAATCGCCGTAGTCGTTTTCCCACTCGTGGCTGTCGGCGGTACCGACCAGTATCGAGGTCCCCATCCCGCCGACCTTCTCGGAGTGTTCGTCGGTCTCGCCAAGCGTCGTGATCGTGTGCGTTTCGTCGTCGAGATTGCGCCCGGCCTCGCCGCGGCCGGCGTCGTTGAAGATCGCGACGGGCACGTCGTCGGATCGCTCCTCGCGGATCACGTCGATCGCGCGCTCGTGATCCCGCCAGCAGTTATACAGAACGATGACGAACCCCGAGATCGCCGCCGCCCGGAGTTTCTCCTCGATCTCCTCCCAGCCGCGCCACTTGTCCGACAGCGAGATCGTACAGAAGTCGTTCGACAGCGGCGCGCCGAGGTTCGCCGCCCCGCCGAGCGCCGCCGTCACGCCGGGGACGATCTCGATCGGAACGTCCGTCGCATCCTCCTCGTCGGCCATCAGAAAGACCAGATCGCTCTTGCCGTAGACGTTCGGGTCGCCGCCGGAGACGTGGGCGACGTCCTGGCCGGCGCGGACACGGTCGAAGGCCTCCCGCGTCAACTCGACCTGTTGGCCCATCGAAGAGCGGACGATCTCTTGGGCCGTCCCGTCGGGTCTGGTCGCCATCGTTCCGTCCGACCAGCTTTCGGAGCGCGCCGCCGTCGCCGCGCCGCCGTCGGCCGCCGTCTCCGGAGGAATCGTCCCGTCCTGTCGCAGGAACTCCTGGTAGAGGTTCGAGGCGATGACGCAGTCGGCCGTCTCGATCACGTCTTTGGCGCGCTGGGTCATCGCGTGCGGAAGCCCAGGGCCGATCCCGACGACGTAGAGGGTACCGTACTCCGCTGGCGGGGTTTCGGCCGTCATTTCCCCACCGCCACGGTCACCGCGTCGTCGAAGCGTTCCTTCTCCCGCGCCAGTTCGTGTTCGCGGCCCCCGGCGATCGCCGACGCCTCGGCGATCCCCGGCCACCCGATGAGCTCCTTCGCCCGCGAGGGGGTCGGCCCCTCGTGATCGAGTAACGTCTCCTTCTCGAAGAGGACGACGCCCGCCCCGATCTCTTGGGCGGCCTCGTAGAGCCCTTCTTCGCCCTCCTTTCGGGTCGCGGTCGCGACGAACTCCACGTCGGAAAACCCGAGGTCGAGGTCGTCGAGCGCCGCCGCCCAAGCGTCGAGAACCTGTTGTTTCTCGACGCCGCTGACCGTGCCGGTCCCCAACACGACGCCGTCGTCGTTGCGCTTCATGACGGTCACGTCGTCGCCGACCAACACGGCCCGGGGGCCGTCCAGCCGTTCGACGACCTCGAGGTCGTCGTTCAGGACGGCGAGGTTCGTCGCTACCGTCGAGTCGCCGTTGACGACGTGGGCGTCGAGCGCCTTCGCCTTCGATTCGATCCCCTGTTTGCCCGCCGCCTCGCTCGCGGTCGTCATCGCCGGCACCGCGCCGAGTTTCGAGAGGTCGTGTGCGACCTGGTTGGCGCCGTGGTGGCCGCCGGTCAGTGGGATCGCCCACGTCAGCTCCTCGTCGATCACGACGACTGCGGGGTCCTCCCACTTGTCGTCGAGCAGTCCCGCGGTCTTTCGCATCGCGATCCCGGAAGCCATCAGGCCGACGAAGCAGTCGTACTCCCCCCAGTGTTCGGCGAAGACGTCGCCGTGGTACTCGAGGATCTCGATCGATTCGTAGTCGTCGGCCAGTTCGGCTTTGATCTCCTCGGCGACCGGCAGCTTCCGCTCGAAGCTGATGATCGCGATCTCTTCGGCGACCTCGCCGTCCGAATCGGGGGTCGAGCAGTGCCCGCCGCCCGTGTCGCCGTCGGTTCCGTCGTCCGTGTCTGTGTCAGTGCTCATTATCAGTCGTCGTCCGAAGTCGTCTCCGTTTCGTGTCCGCCGTCGGTTCCGCCCGGGTCGGATCCGGCGGCGTCGTCGGTCCGCTCGTCCCCACCGGCCCACCCGCCGTACAGATACGAGCGCTCGTAGCCGGCTCCCGCGGCGGCGTCGCCGATCAACACCATCGCCGAGGCGCGGTAGCCGGCGTCGTCGACCTTCTCGCCGACATCGCCGACCGTCCCCTCGATGATGTCCTCGTCCGGCCAGGAGGCGTGGTAGACGACCGAAACCGGCGTCTCGGGGTCGACACCGTCCTCGACGAGCCGGTCCATCGTGTCGGCGACCGCGTGGGTCCCGAGATAGATGCAGGTCGTCACGTCGCCCATCCCGACGAAGTCGGCGATGTGATCGTCCTCGGCGTCGAGCGTTTTGCCCTGCGGCCGCGTGAACGCGACGTGGTTGGCCGTCTCGTTGAGGGTCAACTGCGTTCGCAGCGTCGCGCTCGCGGCGAACGCCGAGGTGACGCCGGGAACGATGTACGTCGGGACGCCCTCGTGTTCGAGAGCGTCCATCTGTTCGAGGGCTGCGCCGTAGATCGCCGGATCGCCGCTGTGGAGCCTGACGACCGTCCGGCCCTCCTCGTAGGCGTCCCGCATGAGGGGGACAAGCTCCTCGAGATCCTTCCCGACGCTGTTGACCAACTCGGCGTGATCGCAGTAGGCATCGAGCACTTCGCTGTTGACGAGCGAGCCGGCGTGGACGACGAGGTCCGCCCCCTCGAGGGCTTCCTTGCCGGCGACGGTCAAAAGTCGGGGGTGGCCCGGTCCCGCGCCGATGAAGGGGATTCCCTCCTGTTCGTCGCCCGCGGTGTGGTCGTAGACGCGCTCGTCGCGCTCGTGGGCGTGTTTCTCGCGCTGGGCGTCGATCGCCGCCTGTGGGTCAGGGTTCTCGCTCATTGTGTGCTCCCGCCGCGGTAGGCTTCGCCGTCGCCGGCCGATTCGGCCGCGGCGAGTTGATCCGCAACCGATCCGCCGGCCGAGTCGGCCACGTCTGACGAGGATCGCGACCCCGTCGATCGGTCGGCTCGCTCGCCGCCGTCGGCCTCCGTTTCGGTGCCGAACGCCGCCGTCGCGGGCGCCTCGCGGGTGTCGGGTTTCTCCGCGTAGGCGACGGTGTAGTAATCGCGCTCCGAGAGGCGGTCGGGGTCGTCGGTGACGACCGTCTCGTGGCCGTCCATGAACAGCCGGCGGCCGTATGTCACGTCGTAGCCCGCCTCGATCAGTTTCCCGTGTGTCGTCGGGACGTCGGTCACTTTGAACAGGACGAGTCGGTCCGGGCCGACGGGGGCGGCCCCCCGCGCGGCCTCCCGGAGAACGAGCTCCGAGCCCGCGGTGATCTCGACGTCGAAGGCGGTCGCAAACGCCGTCACCGTCGAGACGCCGGGGATCACCTCGACGTCTACGTCGGGGTGGAACCGATCGAGGGTTCGGCGCAGGTGCCCGAACGTCGAGTAGACGTTCGGATCGCCGAGCGTGACGAAGGCGGCCGTCCCGTCGGCGGCGGTCGGCGCGATCTCGGCCGCGGCCGCCTTCCAGGCGCGCCGGAGTTCGTCCTCGTCGCGGGTCATCGGAAAGTCGAGGTCGCCCAACTGCGCCTTGGAGACGTACTCGCTCGCGACGGCCCGAGAGAGCCGCCCCGGCGTGTAGACCACGTCCGCCGATTCGAGCGTTTCCCGCCCCTTCACCGTGATGAGGCCGGCGTCGCCGGGGCCGAGCCCGACGCCGTACAGCGTCACGGCGTCACCCCCGTTTCGGACGGCGTCATGCCGCACCGCCCGTGATGACGTAAACGGGGTTGTCCGAGTTGAAACTCGTCGCGCCCGCGAGTTCGTACCCCGTCGAGACCTGCAGCTGAATGACCTCCTCGAAGAGGCCGCGCTCCCGGAAGGCCCGGACCGCGTCGCCCGCGATTTCGAGCCGGGAGACGTTCATTACGATCCGGTCGACGCCCGTCTCGGCGGCGTAATCGAGGACGGCCGCGTAGTTGCGCGAGCCGCCCAGAAACATCGCGTCGGCGTCATCGGGCAGGGCCTCCGGGGCCTCCCCGTCGATCAACTCGACGCCGTCGACGTCGTTGGCCGCGAGGTTCTTTCGGGTCACGTCGAGGCGTTCGGGCCTGCGCTCGATCGCCGTCACGCGACCCGCTTGCCGGGCGGCCTCGATCGTTACCGCCCCCGTACAGGAGCCGACCTCGACGAAGTGGTCCGACCCGTTCAGTTCGAGCTTCCCGAGCGTGACGGAGCGGACCTCGGGCTTCGTCGGCCCGGCCTTCGCGTCGTGTGGAAGCGCTATGCGTGCCATAGACCTACAACCGAACCGACCCTCAAAACAATTGTGGTTGTTTTAGGACAAGTTCAGTTTAAATGTGGTGAATCGGCCGTACACGACCGGCGGACGGAACTCACCGCGCCGCAAGGACCGCGCCGAGATACGTCCCGATGGCGACGATGATGATCATCGCTCCGGTTGCGATGTTCAACAGATACGAGAGGAAGATCCCGCCGAAGATGGCGACCTGGCCGAACGCCACCGAAAGCAACAGCCCGCGATCGAAGCTCCCCGTGAGTTGCATCGCCGCGGCGACGGGGATGACCAACATCCCGGCGACGAGGATCGCCCCGAGGATCTGCATCGCCGCGACGACGACGAGCGCCGTGAGCACGATCAACAGCGTATCGTAGAACCAGACGTTGATCCGGGCGAGGCGTGCGGCCTCCCGGTCGAACGTAATAAAGAGGAGCTGTTTGTGGGTTACCGCGACCGTTGCGGCGACGACGAGCGTCAGCCCGACCATGAGCTGGACGTTCTCGAAGGGGACGAACAGGATGTCCCCGAACAGGTAGCTCTCGACGGTCGCGCTGAACACGACGCCGTAGGAGATGACGGCGATACCGACCGCGAACCCCCCGGTGAGCATAATCGCGATCGGGATGTCGGCGTACCCCTCGGTGTTGACGGCGATGTACTGCATCCCGAGCGCCGCGACCGCGGCGGCGACGAGGGCGAAAGCCAACGGGTAGTTCAGACGGGGGACGGCCGCGCCGATGAACAGCCCGATCGCGACGCCGCCGAAGGCGGTGTGGGCGAGCGCCTCGCCGATCAGCGCCATCTGTCTGTTGACCAGATACGCCCCGACGATCGGCGCGGTGATGCCGATTAGTACCCCCGCGGTAAAGCCCCGCTGGAGGAAGCCGCTGCAGACGATCCACGTCCCCGCGGCGGTACACGTCGCCCCCCAGAACAGTTCATACAGCGGCGGGAACACCCAGAGAATAAAACCGGCGAACGCGAACAAAACGAGCGGGAGGCCGAGTCCGATCGCCGCGATCTCACGGCGCGAGTGGGCGGTTTCGAGACCCACAGTCAGTCACCGCTCGCGCTCGCGGTCGCGCCGGCGACGCGCGCCGAACTGAACGCCCGTTCGATGGCGTCGGTCTCGAGGAACTGCCGCGTCCCGCAGTGTTCGTACAGTTCGCGGTTGAGACAGGCCATCGTGCTCGCGTGCTCGGTGACGACCCCGATATCGTGTTCGATGAGGACGATCGTGATCCCCTCGTCGTTGAGGTCACCGAGGAGGTCATAGAACCGCTCGACCGCGTCGCGGTCGATCCCCACGGTCGGCTCGTCCAACGCGAGCAGGTCGGCCTCGGAGGCTAGCGCGCGGGCGATGTATGCGCGTTGTTTCTGTCCGCCCGAGAGGCGGCTGATCCGCCGGTCGGCGAACTCTGCGATACCGACCCGTTCGATGGCGTCGTCGACGATCCGGTGATCCTCGGCATCGAGCCGCGACAGCCCCGCGTGGGCGTAACGACCCATCTCGACGACCTCGCGGACGGTCACAGGCATCATCGCGTCCGCGTCACTCGAGTGCTGGGAGACGTACCCAAGCCGCGTCCCGTCCCGGAACTCGGGGGCCGGCGTGTCGAACAGCTTTACCTGTCCGCTGTCGGGCGTTTGCAGGCCCATCATGATCTTCAGAAGGGTCGTCTTTCCCGAGCCGTTCGGGCCGATCAAGCCGAGAAACGCGCCCTCCTCGACGGACAACGAGACGTTCTTCAGCACGGGCCGGTCGTCGTAGGCGAACGTGACGTTCTCGACGGCGATCGCGTGGGTCATAAGCGGTGTGTGGGTTGGTTTAATCTACTCGGTGTGGCGTGTCACTCTTTCGGTGTGTGGCTCGGTGGGAGACAGCACGGGCTTCAGTTCGGGTCGGCCTGCAGCGCCGTCTCGATCGACGGGAGGTTCAACTCCCGGAAGTGATCGACGTAGCCCCAGTCCGGCTCCATCCGGATATCGGGGTCGAGCTCCGTGCCGCCGTCGATCTGCGTCTCGACCGGCGACAGCGGGAGAATGTCGGCCCCGGTTTCGTCGGCGAGCGTGCGCGCAAGCGTCGCCGGCTCGCCCACGTCGTAGAGGATGTGAGCGATCCCGAACTCCTCGATGAGCCCCTCGATCTCCTGGACGTCCCGGGGCGAGGCCGCGTCGTCCGGGGAGGTGCCCACCGGCGAGTAGATGTCGATCCCGTAGCGTCGGTTCCACCACTGGAAGGAGTCGTGGGTTCCGACGACGAGTTCGTTCAGGTCCGCGCGCTCGACGATCTCCTCGAACTCCTCGTGGATCGCCCCCAGTTCCTCGTTGAACGCGGCGGCGTTTGCCTCGTATTCGGCGGCGTTGTCGGGATCGATCTCGGCGATCCCCTCGGCGATGTTCTCGACGCCGTTTTGACACTCGATCGGGTCCATCCACCAGTGTTCGTCGTTGTCCTCGGCCGGGCTGTCGAAGAACTCGATCCCCTCCGAGGCTTCGATCACCACGACGCCCTCCTCGCGCAGTTGCTCGGCCGCGTCGTCCTGCCAACTGGCGAAATCGCGGAGGTAGACGAAGCCGTCGGCCCGGTCGAGTTCCTGGACGGTGCCGGGTTCGGGGTTCCAGTCGTGGCCGTGTTCGCCGACCGGGACGAGATCGATGACGTCCATGTTCTCGCCGGCGACCTGCCGGACGAAATCCCACACCGCAGGCATCGTCGCGAAGACGGTAATCGTGTCGTCGTCCGTGTCGGTTCCGGGGTTCGAATCGCCGTTGCCACCCTGTGGATCCTCCCCGAGACAGCCTGCCAGTCCGAAAGCGAGGCCGCCCATCCCAGCGAGTGCCGCCCGGCGCGAAACCCTGTACGTAGCGGAGCTATCGTCGATGAACCTACCGTTCATTACCGTATCGAACAGTTCGCTAACAAATATATGTTGTGATACAAGAAATATGATTAGACTAGACTAATTATTGGTGGATGGAGGGGAAGACGGCGGGGTCGGAGGCCGACTCGCTGCGACAACACGGGATCCGACGGCGGGAACGAGGACGGTGACCGGGATGGCGGACGCCGTCGTGCGAACATCACAGCCGAACGGGGACCACAACCGAGCCGCGGGCGTCACTCCCCGTCGGCCGGCCGACCGTCGTCGGTGACCCGGGGCACCGATTATGAGCCGGACGTGTTCGCCGGGGGCTCCGCTACCGTCGTTGAGGACCTGTCGGCCGGTTTCGGGCGGGGTTCGGAGGGCCGATCCATCGGGGACATCGGGATCCCCGTCCTCGATCCGTATCCGCCCGGGGCCGGATAGCACCTCATAGAGTTCCCCCTGACCGATCCGGCGGTGATAGCCCATCTCGTCGCCCTCCGGGAGATACCGGACGTCTGGACGCACCCCCGTACGACCGAGCGCCTCGGTGAGGCTGACATGCGTCGTCCCGGACCCGGCCGAGGCTTCGGTCCGAGATCCGACAGTTCGACGACGCTGCATCCTCCGGATATGCGACCGACGTGTTCGGCGACGATAATACACGCCCGTATGCTGCGGTCGGAGCCGATCAACTGTACAGGCGGTCAAGGCGACTGCCCCGAAGTCGTACGGAAACCGAATATTTCCGCGATGGCGGGACGCCTGCGGCGTCTCGAACCACTTGCCCCCGGGGGTGGTTCACCCGGAACCCGCCACGGCGTGCATCGTCACTCGAGTATCGGCCTATTTAAATCGGTTCACGCCCGAACGCAACCAATGGCGAACCCGAACGCGAAAGGCGATCGCCGGGAGCGAGAACTCGTCACGGCGCTCGACGAGGCCGGTTTCGCGGTCATGCGCGCACCCGCCTCGGGCAGCGCGACCGAACGGGAACTCCCGGACGTGCTCGCGGGCGATGGCGAGACGTTCTACGCGATCGAGGCGAAATCCTCCGCGGGCGACCCGATCTATCTCTCCGGCGAGGAGATCGAGGCCTTGGTCTACTTCTCGCGGAACTTCGGCGCGAAACCCCGCGTCGGCGTCCGCTTCGACCGCGAGGACTGGTACTTCTTCCATCCGGGCGACCTCTATGAGACCGCGGGCGGCAACTACCGCGTCAAAAAGGAGACCGCGCTCGCGGACGGGACGGATTTCCCGGAGTTCACCGGCGAGAGCGAGAAGGTGACGCTCGAGGAGATCGCCGTTTCGGAAGACGACGGGGACGACGAGGATACCCGCGAGATCCTCGGAGCGCTCGAACGCGGCGACATCTCCGTCGACGACGCCGTCGAAATGCTGTAACCCCCGTTCGACCCCGAACGGCCGTCTCGGCGGGAGACACGCCGTTTATACGTCGCGGTGTACAAACAGTGGTATGCACTTCGAAGACCTTCCGACGACGCCCCGGTCGGAGGAGTTGGTCGATAAGGCGTTCTCGCGGGCGGCGCGCGCGGGGCGGGCGAAGACCGGCAAGGAGGCCCAAGAGTCGATGCTTCAGACGGCCTCGAACATCCTCTCGGATAACCTCGGAAACGTCGTCACCTCCTGGCCCGACTTCGACCTCGTCGACCCCTTCTATTATGAACTCGCCGACGCGACGCTCGCGGACACCGATGTCGGCGGCGTCGATCGGCTCCGCCAGCACCTCTCGGAGGTGATGTGGGCCTCCCGGCAGACGGACAGTATCCGCGAGGAGTACCACGGCCGGATCAGAAACGCCGACACGGACACCGCCAGAAAGCTCCGAAAGCAGGCGTTCGCTCGCCTCGCGGATATCACAGAACAGGTCGAGGACGAACTCCTCGCGATCGGCGAGGCCCGCGACGCTCTGAAGACGCTCCCGGACATCCGCGCCGACGAACCGGCGATCGTCGTCGCCGGCTACCCCAACGTCGGCAAGACCTCCTTCGTCAACCGCGTGACGAACGCCCGAAACGAGACGGCGGCGTACCCCTACACCACCACCCGGATCGACATCGGCCACCTCGAACGCGACCGCGTCCGATACCAACTGATCGACACACCCGGACTGCTCGATCGGCCGGCCGAGGATCGGAACGCGATCGAGTCACAGGCCGTCTCGGCGCTGTCACATCTGGCTGACGCCGTCCTCTTCGTGCTCGACGCGAGCGGGGAGTGTGGCTACCCTCTCGGGGATCAACTGGAACTCCTCGCGGACGTCGAATCGACGTTCGAAGCCCCGGTGCTCGTCGTCTGCAACAAGGCCGACCGGTCGACCGACGCCGACGCCGACCACTACATGAGCGTCGAGACCGACGAGGGCGTCGACGAAGCCCTCGAGGCGGTGGTCGACGTCGTCGGCTACGAACCCGAACTGCCGTTCGAGGGGTAGCCAGCGCCCCGAGCCACCGTCGGGTCGCCGCCCCCGGCGGCACCGACCCGATACAGTCCGACACCAAAGTAAAAATATTAGTTCCGAATCCACGTCAACCAAAACCGTGTCGACGATTCAGTTGACCCTCGTCCGGATCGACAACTGCGGTCCCCGGACGGTAGCCCCCGAACCACGCCGCGAGATGGACCTTCAGACCCTCCAATCACGGCTGTTTGTCGACATCGCACAGTTCACCGGGAGCCGTGACGACTGCGTGTTTTTCACCCGCTTCGACAACATCGTCGCCGCGGCCGACGGAATCGACCGTGCGGCCCACGGGACCCCCAAAGGGAGCGTTCGAAACCGATACCCGGTGACGATCAGTCTCGGCGTCGGAGTCTCGGGGTCGCCCATCAACGCGCTGGAGGCGGCCACCGACGAGATTCGGGCCGTCGGCAGCGCCCCGGACGAGGACCGGACCGAAGTGTTGACCGGCGAGTTTCCCCCCGCCGAGCGCCAGCGACCGATCACGGTCGCACACTTCGGGCTAAAGGACGCGACCGGCACGTACACCGACCGACTCAACGAGTTCGACTCCGTTATCGAAACCGAATGGGGGTGCGTGTCGCTAGTGGAGTATATGCGCCGACCCCACGGCGCGCTCCCGTTTTTCAGCGGCGACAGTATCGTCGCGATCTGTCCCGAGTCGTCGGCCGCTGACTGCCGGGGCGTCGGTCGGGGCGACACGACCCACGAAGCGGGCTTCGCCGCGAACACGCACTCGAAGAGCGCCGGTACAACGGCACGACCGTCGAGTTCGGCGAGCGAGCGGTCGCCGCCAGTGGTGGCTGAATGAGACTGCTTCTCACCGTCGGGTTGGTCGCGGTCGTTCTCGGCGTTACCGCCGGTCTACTCGTCGCGTTGCTCCGGGTGTGTATCGACCGCGAACGGCTTCGGCGGCTCCGGCGCGATCGTGGGTTCCTGATGGGCAGGCTTCGCGAACTCGCTCCCTTCGTCGGGGTGCTTGCAGCGATTCTCCTCATCAACAAGGGGTTGCAAAGCTACATCGTCGCCTTCTCGTTTCGGTACGGTGTCGAGCCTACGGCGCTGTTTTACGCAATCGAGGGCGACACCGTCGCCGGGATTCAGGGGGCGTTTCCGGACTGGGCGACGCTGTATTTTTCGGGGATGTACGTTTTCGGCTACGCGGTGTTGCTGACGTTCCCGCTGGTCGCGTATCCGTTCGCGTCGTCGACGCGACCGCTCAAAACGCTCGTCGCGGCCTACACGATCAACTACGCCGTGGCGGTGGTCTGTTATGCGGCCGTCCGGGCCCACGGGCCACGAACCTTTCACGAGCAGTCCGAGTCGGCGGCGACGGTGAGCCACGGACTCGTCGAGTTGTTCCCCGACATCGTGTATTTAACCGCGCTGGTCAACTCTCAGACGAACGTGTTCCCGTCGATGCATGCCTCGCTGTCGGCGACAGTGCTGGCGGTCGCCGTGCTTACCCACCGGGAGTTCCCGCGGTGGACGCCGGTCGCGTTCGTGCTGGCGACGAGCATCGTAGTGGCGACGATGGCACTCGGCATCCACTGGGTGATCGATGTGGTCGCCGGAATCCTGTTGGCGGCGGGAAGTGTCGCGGGGGCGCGGGCGATCGTCAACCGATCCGACGGGGTCGATTCGACGCATCACGGTGAGCAACACCCCCCGGCCGGCGACGATTAAAACCGCCCGAGCAGTGTGGTCATGGTACAGACCATCACGGAGCCGTCACACACGTGGAGTGACGGCGGCTACGACGATGGAACCGCTCTGAGCACCGGCCGCGTCGATGACAGCGGTTCGTACTCGTAGTCATACGACGAAAGCAGCGATCGGATCTCCGCGCCGTCGACGTGAACCTCACAGTACAGCAGTCGGGGGCGGTGGGTTTCGATCGTCTGACGGAGCCCACGGAGCACGTCGGCATCGGCTCCCTCCGCGTCGATTTTGAGCACGTCCGGCGGGGCGACCCTGTCGGCGGCAACGAGGCTGTCACCGCGAGCGCCCTCGACGTCGATCGTCGAGTCGATCGGGGCGGTGGGTTGTGCGTCGGCGACGCGAGCGGCCGGTGATGGATCGGCGCTGAACGCGACGGTGCCGTCGCGGTCACCGAGTGCGACCTCGTGGATCGAGATGTCGCGATCGGCCGCGGTGACGACTTCGCGAAGCCGGTCGGCGACGGCCGGATGTGGTTCGAACGCCTCGACGGTCACGCCCGGCGCAACGCTGGCGGCGACGACCGCGTGCCAGCCGAGATGTGCGCCGACGTCCCACACCACGTCGTCCGCGCGGAGTTCGTCGGCCCACTCCTCGAACAGCCGAACCTCCGGGTGCATCCACCGGAACCGTTGGTACTGCCAGTACCGCTCGACGGGGAACTCGACGGACACGTCGCCGATCTCGTGACGGACGGAACCGCGAGAGGAGAGGCGGTACAGCAGCCGCGGGACGCCCAATCTCCAGTACAGCGATTTGAGGTGGCTCCGGAGCCCCAGTTGCTCGAGGCGCTGTTCGAGCGCGGTCGTATAGCGCCGCCCAGTGGCGCGCATTGTGAGCCTCAGTTGGGACTCATACGCCGTTACTCTTCGTGTCGACCGTCAGTCCCACATCGAATCCGCCCGGCGAGCCGAACGCGGGTCGGGCCATCACTCGACGAGTTGCGCATAGAGGTCGGCATCGACCGACTCGATGCCGAGAAACCGGAGTGCGCCGACGTACACCGCGAGGCCTATCGGAAGGCCGACGACGAGTGCGAGGGAACCACCCGGAAGAACGGGCTGAACCGTCAACAGCGCGCCGGCCGTGAGAGTCCCAGCGAGCACCGGTTTGACGAACGAGCGGCCGTAGGGGGCCATTCGCTCGAAGTACCACACCTCCGCGAGCTTGGTCAGGTTTCGGAGAGCGAGCACGGCGGCCGAGGCGAGCGCCGCACCGACGAGGTCGAACAGGTGGATGAACACGACCGTGAGGACGACGTTGGCGATGCCGAACACCCACTCGTTCGCCATGACGACGTACTGGTGGTCGGTCATCATCAGCAGGTAGCCGCTCGGCCCGGTTGCCGCATTGCACAACTGTCCGACGAGCATCAAAACCAGGACGGCCGTGCCGGCGGTGAACTCGGGGCCGAACAGTCCGAGCAGTTCGAGGCGGAACACGCCGATGAGGACGAAAAGCACCAAACTGACCGTGAATATCCAGCGCGTGACCGCGCTGTAGATCCCCACCAAATCGGCGCGCTCCCCGCGCGAGTAGAGCCGGGAGGCAGCCGGCGCAAACAGCTGGTTGGCCGCCAACAACGGTACGTACAGCACCCCCGCCAACAGCACAGCCACGTTGTAGACGCCGACTGCCGTCGCCGAGAGGAACACGCCGACGAGCAACACGTCGAGGCGACCCTGCATCACCGTCCCGGCCTCTTTGGCGGTCAGTGGCAACGAGTAGTTGTAGTAGCCGCGGACGGTCTCGCGGGTCGCCGCCGGCGAGCGAAGTTGCGGGCGGATATCCGTCCGGGTAACGAACAGAAACGCCGCGAGACAGAGGGTGAGCACGCTCGCGACGACCATGGCCGCAACCACACCGAAAACGGACACACCGACCACGAGTGCCCCGCCGACACAGAGGACACGCATGATCGGTTTGAACAGCCGTTTGCTGAGCACCTCGTACTCGATGATTTCGAGCGCGCGAAACGTCGCATACAGCAGGTTAGCGACTGTATCGAGAAACAGGATCACCGCGAACAGGCGAAGCACGCCGACGAACGTCGGCTCGTTGAGCGTCACTGCGTTCACAGTCGGCGCAAGGGCGAACAGTCCACCAGCGACCACGAGCCCGCCGCAGATCGAAGTGAGCCACGCGAGCGCCAACAGGAACCGTCGCCGCTCGGGGTCGTCTTCGTACTGCGGAAGATACCGAACGATCGATTTGTCGCTGCCGAGGTTCGTGAGCAACAGCGCGGTAAAGGCCAGCGTTTTGCCGTAGGCGAACAGCCCGTAGAGGCCCGCGCCGAGCAACCGCGAGACGAGGAGATGGAGGACGAACTCGCCCACGTCGGAGACGACCTTCCCGACGGTGTACATCGACCCACCACGGAGGATTGTCGCGAGCGACGAGCGCCGCGTCGGTGAGTCCTCGCCGCCCATATCCCCTCGACGGGACGGTTCCACATCGCTCTTTATGTTCCAGTAGGTGCGACCCGTTTCGGTCGGCGATACGCATTTTACGATGGCGATCGTACGTCGCGTAATCCATATGTCCAGGGCTGTGCGCTGGTTTATCACACCGCGAACTGCCGAGAGCCGCCCGACTCGTCGACGGAGTCGAAACGGGGGGCGGTGTTGAGCGACGAATGACGAGTGGGAGTCGATACGGGCGTCGACTGGCAAAGCTCGAAGCGGTTGTGACGCTCGCTCGACTCACAGCGGTCGTCGCACTCGGCTCGTTGGCGGTTCGGTGGCTCCCGCTGTGGCGGCTCCGTCGGTGGGCGTCAGTCTGGTCGGTTCGGCTGCCGGATCGCCTCCTGCCGACACATCTCCGGGTGTTGCCGCCGCCGGACCGCGAGTATCTCGGCGTCTGGGAGATACCGCCCGCCGAGGCGCGCCGACGGCTGACGTCGACGTACGAGTTCAGCCAGCAGGTTCGGGCGTATCTCCACGCCTACGAGCGAAACGGGGCGATGCGGTACGAGCAAGCGAGCTGCGCTTACCGACCGGAGGGGTTTTTCGGCCCGTGGCAACTGCACGTGCGCCTGTTTCCGACCGAGCACAACGGGACGGCGCTTTGGTGTCACTGGGAGCGGAACCCGAACGTCGCGCCGCTGGCGCATCTCCGCCAGGACGGCTACGACCCGGCAGAGGGGAAGCGACGGTTGCGAGAGCTGCTCGATGAACCGGTTCGGCTTCCCGAGGATCGATGATCCGTTTACCGAAGGCCGCCGGGGACGGACCACGAAATCGGCGTGCTATCGCCGGCCGCGCCACGCTCGCTACACGGGCCGCTCCACACCGCCCGACCGGCAGCATCGACGGGGACGACCAAACACATTTGCTCGTGTGGACGAAACACTGAGCAATGAGTTCGGTCGCGAATCGGCTTCGGATCGAATCGCTGACGCCGCTACACTCGGGGTCGATGCTTCTGGCGCTCGTGATCGCCGTCGTCCACCTGTTCGTTGGAACCGGAATCGTGCCGAGCGCGCCGGAACCCTCGTTGTCGCTCGCGGCCGTCGTGTTCCTCGGGGGTCTTCTGCCCGCACTGTTCGATTTTCGCCCTCGACGCGTTCGCACAGCTCCTGTCGATCGTCGCCCGTGCCGTACTCCCGTATCGTGAGTCGGAACCGTCAGCCACGGTCAGGGTACGAGCCATCGTACAGGAGACGTGTCCGCGGACGGCTCGTGCTCGCCGTGAGACACCGACTCACACAGCCAGTTGGTCACCGGGTGCCGCTTGGCTGGTGTCGACGGGTCCACCGGATTCGCCGGCGGGTCGCGCCGAGCCGGTACACCGATGCCGACCCGTTCGGGCTGATCGAAGTCGATCCCGACCGGATCCGGCGCAGTTTGCTCGAGACCGTCCCCGCGTATCCGCAGTGGGGCCGGGTCGTCGGTGGCGACTGGGATCGACACGGGGAACCCTTCGCCGAGCGAGCGGTGCCACGGGGGCTCAAACAGCGGTTTCGTGACGGGCAGCCGTGGGACGAAACCGCGCTGTACGGCGCGTTCGTCGAGCAACTACACCGCTTCGGCAACGCGTGGGGCTACCGATCGATAGCGGGTTTCGGGGATCGCTGCCGGGAGATCGAGGCGCTTTACGATTCGCTTCGCGACGAGGGGTATCGGCGACAGGAACAGCTCGCCGATGTCGACCGTCCACGGCTGGCCCACCGCGCCGACGAGATCTGTGTCGACATCGGACGCGACGGCACGGTTTATTGGCGCGCCTACGGCCAACACCGCCTCGCGCTGGCGCAGCTGCTCGGATTCGACTCGGTTCCGGCTGTGGTCCACCGGCGGCATCGACGCTGGCAGACGCGTCGTGACCGGCTGCGGGCGGGCGAGGAGTGCACAGTCGAGATCACTCCGAACGGAACGGCCGCGAAAGACGCCGTCCATCCGGATCTCCGAGCGTTCAGCACTGAGGAGGACCCACGATGACGACCGCGAGCGGTCGGGCGGCGGTCGGGGAGACGACGAGATGGCGACCGGTTGTGGTGGCAGCACTCGCCGGAGTCGTCGTCACCGGCGGTTCGCTCTCCGCGCTCGCGGCGGGCGGGTGGATACGGCCGACCGTGCCGATCCTCGGGAGCGTTGTGGGCCAGTTGGTATTGTATACAGCCATCGTCGCGACGGCGGTTACGACGGCGACGCGGGCGGCAGGCCCCCAGCGACTCACGGTGGCAACGTGGCTCACGCTGGCGCGGGGGTGGCTTCTGGCCGTGTTCGTTGGCGTCGTTGTGGGGTCGAATGAATTCGCGGTTTCGTGGCTCCTCGCCGGGCTCTTTGTCGGCTCGGCGGTGGGCGATATGGCCGACGGCTGGGTCGCGCGGCGCACCGACACGGTCAGCGAACTCGGAGCGACTCTCGACACCGAGACCGATGCGTTGCTCGTCTTGGTCGGCGCGGTCACGGTGGTCTGGATCGGATCGGCCCCGGCAGTGTTTCTCGCGATCGGCCTCGCACGTTACGCGTTCGTCGGTGGGCTGGTGGTTCGGCAAATCCGGGGGCGGCCGGTGTTCGACCTCGAACCGAGCCGGTTCCGGAAGTTCACGGGGGCAGCGATCGTGGCCACGATCACGGTCGCGCTGGCGCCGGTCGTCGATCCGGCGGTTTCGCGGGCGATTTCGTGGGTCGTGACCGTGCCGATTCTCGCACACTTCCTGTGGGACTGGCTGGCGGCGTCGGGGCGGCTGGATTGATCGGGCGGGACGGGGCAGGTGATCACGCACTCGTCGGAATGTTCATTAAATCAGCGAAACAACGCTCGACGATGACTGCCGGCGAGGCCACACGGCATACGGTCGGGGCGGGCGGCGAGTACGTCGTCGGCGACGCGGTCACGCATCTCGAGGAGTACGCCGATGCCGCTGCGATCTTTCTCGACGACGCGTGGGCGCGCCCACAACGCCGCGAGCAGACGAGCGTCAACTACCAACTCCATCCCTTCGACGAGAGCTACCCGGCCGAGGGCGAGCAGGTGACCGACGCGTTGACGACGGCCCGGATTATCGACGCCTGTCACGACGCGCTCGCGCCGGGTGGGTGGCTCATCGCCGACGTCGACGACTGGTTGTTGCCACGGTTCGTCTCGTACCTCCGTGAGACGTGGGGCGACGCAACGGCGGTTCACGCGGGAGGCGGCTTTCGACGAGTCGGTGGCGTGACGTATCTCACCGAGGACGGTGATCCCGACCGCGAAACGCACGGCCCGTTCCTCTCGACCGGTGGCTACAGCGTCATTTTCGCGCACAAGGGGCCGACCGACCGCCGAACCGACGTGTCGGCCCGCCAGGTTGCTCGCTGGCCGAGCGACACCTACGGCCGCGGCGGCCGCGCCAAGCCGGTCGGCCCGTACGAGGCGTGGCTGTCGGGACTCGTCGATCCGGGGGAACTCGTGGTCGTCCCCTGTGCGGGCACCGCGCCGGCAGCGATCGCGGCGCGTCGACTGTTCGGCGACGAGGCGCGGTTCGTCTGTATCGACATCGAGCCGGCGGCTTACGAGGGGTTCAAGATGCGGTACGACGAACAGGTCGGCCGATGACGCGGGCGGTGGTTCGACGCCTCAAACGCTGTTCGTCGGTGCCGGTCTCCCCGCGTGGTACGTGAACTCCCTCAACGGCGGGTGCGCTCCTCGCGTAAGGCACCGTTTCGATCGGTGTCGGGGGTGTAGGCTCGATACAGGGGCCGTTCGAACGGTCGCCCGGCCTACCCGGCACCGCCGCTTCGCTCGATCTCGACGTACAGTATCTGGACGTCGACCTCGATCCCGTACTCCGCGGCGAGCCGCGTTTCGATCCCGCTTGCCAGACCCGCCCGCGGGGAGTCGGAGGGCGCACCGACCGTCCCGATGACGGTCGTCGGCCGCCGGAAGAGGAAGTACTCCGTCTCCGTTCGGACCTCCAGTTCGACGAGTTCGTACCCCGAGTAAGCCGGATCCTCGAGTTCCGTCGACACCCCGTCGCGAATGTCCTGTTCGGTTCCCGCCGCCTGGTATGAGTCGTACGTGACACCGCCGAGAAACACCGACAGCAGGGCGATCGCGGCGACGAGGACGGCGACGCGTTTCAGCGTCGCGACCTTCGCCCGGTCGTGTCTGAAGAACTGTTCGGGCCGGTAGCCGGCGTACCACAGCACGACGAGGGCGGCGAGGTTGATCGAGAGGACGTTGACCGCAACGAGGACGGCCGAACCGACCGCGAGCGACGGGTCCCCCCACGCGATCCCGATCCCGACCGTCGCGGCCGGCGGGATCAACGCGACCGCGATCATGACCCCGACGAGAGCGGCCGAAACGCCGGTCATCAGGCTCACCGCCCCGGCGACACCCGCACCTAAAGCGACGGCGAGCGAGAGCACGCTCGGGGAGAGCCGTTCGGCGACCTCCGACAGCGAAAGCGGGTCGAGCCCCGGCGGGACGAGGTTCGCCATCTGGACGAACGCCGCAAACAGCGTCGCCGACACGATCGCGAGGCCGACCCCGAGGAGTTGGAGGGCGACGCCCCGCCGGAACAACTCGCCGTTGTCGATGACGCTGCCGACGGCGGCGGCCATCGCCGGCCCGATAAGCGGCGCGATGACCATCGAGCCGACGACCGTCGCCGGCGAGTCGAGCAGGAGTCCGGCCGTCGCGATCACCGCCGAGACGACGGTCATGATCACGTACGTCGGAAGCGCCGAGGCGAGTTCCTCGGCACGGGCCTCGAGTTCCTGTCTGGCGATCCGCTCCTCGCTCGGCTCTTGCTCCGCGTACTCCTCGGTGAGCGACTCGAAGCGCTCGGATTCAACCGTTTCGGCCTTGAGCACGATCGTGTAGGCCTCGCGTTCGAGCCCCGCCTCCCGAAGCGTCTCGAGGACCGGTTCGACGGCGCTCGTCGGCAGCGGAAAGTACGCGACTGCGGTGTATTCGCGGCCGCTCGTCTCGTCGGTGACGACGTAGTCGATCCCCTCCCCGTCGAGGAGTTTCAGGACGGTTTCGCGTTTCCCGGTCGGGATCGTCACCTGGACGAGTCGCACACCGGGGCGTCGCTCTCCGGGCGAATAAACCCAACTGTTCGGAGGGGGGAGGCGGCACAACGGCTACGTAGGAGGGCGACACAGCGTTCGGGCATGCCCATCGAGTTCGAGCGATCGGTCGAGAAAGCGCGCTTGAAAAGCCCCCTCGAGGGGTTCGAGACGGTCACCAAGACGGTCGAACACCGGACGGACCCGCTGACCGGGCGAACGGCCCGAATCGTCCCCGAGGTCTTCCCGGACTCGGAGGACGACATCGACCTCGACGCCGTCGTCGGGGACGGCGACGGCTGCTTTTTCTGCCCCGAAAGCGTCGCCGACGCGACTCCCGAGTACCCCGACTCGATCGGCGGCGGGCGAGGGAGGAAGGGCGAAGCGACGTCGTTTCCAAACCTCTTCCCGTACGCGAGACACTCGAACGTCGTCGTGTTGACGGCGGAGCACTTCCGCCCGATAGACGAGTTGGGCGCGGACCGACTCGCCGACGGGCTCGCCTGCGGCCTCGAGTATCTGGCGTCGGTCGCCCGGGCCGACGACCCCGAGTTCGCCTCGATCAACATGAATCTACTCCGGTCGTCGGGCAGCAGCGTCTTCCACCCACACATGCAGGTCATCGCCGGCGATCACGGGACGAACCGACAGGCTCGGGTCGCCCGACGAGAGCGCGAGTACTACGAGGAACACGAGCACCGGTACTACCGCGACCTCCTCGATCTCGAGCGGTCGGGGGACAGATACATCGGGCGGACGGGCGGCGTCGAGTGGCTCGCACCGTTCGCGCCGCTCGGGCAGTTCCACGTCGTCGGCGTCCCCGGGACGGCGGACGACGGCCTCATCGCGCCCGAAAGCGACCTCGTCGGCGATCTCGCGGGCGGGATCGACGCCGTGCTCGCACGCTACGCCGACCGCGGTCTCAACGCGTTTAACTTCGGGCTCCGGTTCGCCACCGAGGGGCGCGGGTCGACGCCGGTGGTCGACATCGTCGCCCGCGCGCCGTTCGAGAAACACTACGTGAACGACACCTTCTACGCGCAGACGATACACCACGAGGGGGTCGTCGACGTCGCCCCGGAGGCGTACGCGTCGGCGATCGCCGACGCGTTCGAGTAGCGCAACCGGGCGGCTTATCCCCCCCAACAGACAACGGGATGTATGTTCGAGACACGCCCCGACCGCGACGCGGAGGTCGTCCTCGTCGGGCGGTCGAACGTCGGCAAATCGACGCTAATGCGGGAGATCACGGGCCACAACTTCGATACGGGCGGGAGCCCCGGCGTCACGAAGAAGCCAAACCACTACGACTGGGCCGCCGAGGACTTCGTCATCACCGACCTGCCCGGGTTCGGGTTCATGTCGGGCGTCCCCGACGACGTCCGCGAGCGGATCAAAACGGATATCGTCCGGTACATCGAGGCGAACGCCGAGAAGATCCTCATCGGCGTCCTCGTCGTCGACGGCAAGGCCGCCGTCGACATCATCGACCGGCACTCGGGGCCGGACGAGATCCCCCACGTGGTTGAGTTGTTCGGCTTCTTCGAGGAGCTGGGGATCCCGGTCGTTGTCGCGGTAAACAAGATGGACAAAGTCGACGACCGCGACGAGCGCCTCGACGCGTTGGCCGAGCGGCTCGGGCTCTACCCGCCGTGGCAGCAGTTCGACGAGGTCATTGCGCCGATCTCCGCGAAGCGGGGATCGATCGAACCGCTCAACGAGGCGATCAGACACCACCTCCACGAGGCCAAGCGCGACGACCTGTTCAAGTTCTTCTAGCTGCCGGGGCGGCCCTTCGAGAGGAACTGCCCCCACAGATCGCGGCGATCGGCGACCTCCCTGTAGAGCCGCTCGCGGAGTCGCTCGTAGTCCTCGAACTGGCGGAGGAATCGGGCGATGTCGTCCGATCCCGGGGGGATATCGGCCCTCGCGAAACACTGCTCGATCGCCGCCCCACAGGAGTACACCGCCTCGTCGGTCAGAAGGTGTGCACACGATTCGAAATCGTCCGGCAGCCGGTCGCGTTGGTCGTCGGTGAGCTCCGCGAAGCCGACGAGCCGGATGTCACTTCGCCGGGCGAAGTAGTCGGCCCACCAGGTGCAGAAGCCGCAGTCGTCGTCGTAGACGAGCGTGTCTTCGGACATGTCGATTCGTTCGGGTGGGACACTCATATGTGGACCGGGATCGGCAGGATTCACCCGACAGCGCCGTAAGAAATCACTCCGGGCGGCCGAGGAGTGTCGCCGGCGACACGGCGCTTTCGAGCGTCTCGTCGACCTGCGTGGCGACGAGAGCGAGGGCGACGACGGCGAGGGCGGCACCGAGGGCGAACGGCGCGATGAACCCGTAGCCGAACAACACCCCCGACGCGAGCGGCCCGACGGCCGTCCCGAGTCCGAACGCCATCGTCAGCACGGACAGCGTCGTTCCGGATTCGCCCTCCCCCGCGAGGTCGCCCGCCACCGCGAGCGCCGGCGCGAACACCATCGCCACCGCCACCCCGTGGAGGAGCCGTGCCAGAAGCATCGTCCACGGGGAGGTGACGAGTCCCTGGGCCAGAACCGACGGCGCGAGGAGGACGAACCCCCACACTAAAAACGGCCTCCTGCCGAACCGGTCGGCGGCCCGGCCGATCGGCATCTGGAGGGCGATGTTCGCGACGACGACCGCCGAAAACTGGATGCCGAACCACGTCGGCCCCTGCCCGAGGCGGGCGTTGATCGGTTCCTGGAGGGTGGCAAACAGGGCGATCGAAGTGGCCATGAACAGCGTCCCGACGCCGAGGACGAAGACGGGATCGAACAGTCGGCCGTCCTCGCCCGTCACCGCGATCGAGAGGTCGTCGCTTGCGGCGGCGGACATCGGCGGCTCCTCGATGAGAACCGTCACGAGAACGAGGCTCACGAGCGCTCCGGCGACTGCAACCCCGAAAGCGGCGTTGAACCCCGACAGCGTTGCGCCGGCGGGCAGGGCGTATGGGCCGGCCTGGACGACGAGTCCCGCGACGATCGGCCCGAAGCCGAAGCCGACGAGCCGGAACGTGTTGAACACGCCGAAGTTGCCGCCGCGTTCGGCGTCGCTGCGCGCCAGATCGTTGACGAGCGCGATCGTCGTCGGGATGACGAACGCGCCGCCGAGCCCCTGGAGCGCCCGCACGACGAGCAGCGCCTCATAGCCCTCGACGAAGGCGTAGGCGACGCTCGTGACCGCGAGCACGCCGAGTCCGAACAGAATGTAGATCTTTCGGCGCCCGGTCCGATCGGAGAGCCGGCCGGTGAACGGCTGGGCGAAGCTGTTCAGGAAGCCGAAAAGCGACAGCGCGACGCCGATCAACAGCTCGATCGTGACCGGGACCCCGAGGACGGCAGTCCCCTCGAACCCCGGGAGCGCGAGTTCGCCACTTGCGATGTACAGCGGGAGGACGATGATGAGAAACGAGTTCGCGACCGCGTCCGCCATCCTGGCGAGCGCCAACACGACGACTCTCCGGTCGGTCCCCAGCATCCACCCGGAGATGGGGGGGCCACCGGATCACACTTCCGAAACTGACGGGAGATCGGGCGCGTCGAACCCCGGCGATTAAGTACGCCGCAGGACTGACCCCCGGGTATGGAGTTCTGTGACGAGTGCGGTTCGATGATGCACAGCGACGGGGGAAAGTGGGTGTGTGGCTCCTGTGGCTTCGAGACGGAGCGCGACGCCGACAGCGAGATCGGGATGGTCACGACGGAGGGCCAAGACACCGACAGCGGTCCCGTCGACATGTCCGACGTCGACGACGAGGAGATCGGGCCGACGACGACGGTGAACTGCCCGAACTGCGGCCACGACCGGGCGCGCTACGAGATGAAACAGATCCGCGCCGCCGACGAGTCCGAGACGCGGTTCTTCACGTGCGTCGAGTGCGACAAGAAGTGGCGCGAGGACGACCACTGAGACGGACTGTCGCGAAATACGGACGAGCGCCGGGGAGCTACTGACGAACGGTTCCAACGGGTGATCGAGCAGTTTCGCCGCCTTGTGTCGGGGCCGCACAACCGCTTCGCGCTTATGTGGGCCGTTTGCCTCCGTTAGGACATCCAATGACGCACACTCGTCGACGGCTGCTCGCGGCGCTCGCGGTCGCCGGAGCCGGTTCGAGCGCCGGCTGTCTGGACGGTTTGGGGCGCTTATCGGGCGCAACGACCGTCGAGAGCACCGAACCGCTGGTCGATCTCGGCGTCCCGTGCTCCGGGGTCGACGGCCCCGTCGATCTCTCGGGCGGCCAGCCCCCGATGGAGTTCGATAGCGCCCGGGCGACGCCGGAGACGGAGTACGCCGACGGCGAGATTCCGCTTCGGGAGACACCGTTGTACCTCGGGCACGACCGTCAGGCGTTCGTCCGCGAGGACATGAGCGGCGGCGTCGGCCACGACGGCATCCCGTCTGTCGACGACCCGCAGTTCGCCCGGGCCGAGGACGTCGAGCTCCCGGGCTGTGCGCGGGTGTTCGGCGTCGACCTCGGCGGTGACGTCCGGGCCTACCCACAGCGAATCCTCGTCCAACACGAGATCGCAAACGACGTGGTCGGCGGCGAACCGGTCGCGGTGACGTACTGTCCGCTGACGGGGACCGCACAGGGGTTTTACCGGGGTGGCGTCGAGTTCGGGGTGTCCGGGCGACTCATCAACTCGAATCTCATCATGTGGGAGCGGGGAAGCGACGTTCGCTGGCCGCAGATCGCGGCCACGGCGATCGGGATCGGCGGCGAGCGCGACGCCGAGGGGGCCGAGGCGTTGCTCGGGCAGTCGCTCCGGGAGTTCCGGGTCGTCTGGACCTCCTGGGGGCGCTGGAGCGAGCGCTACCCGGAGACGCTCGTCATGACCGAGGAGACGGGGTCGGCCCGCAACTACAACCGGGACCCGTACGGTTCCTACGACCCGCCGGTGTCCGGGCACTACTCGACCGACGCCGGGCGGTCGCCGGAGTTCCCGCTCATGGCGTACGACACGGCCGAATCGAAACAGGTGGTGGTCGCCGCGCGGACAGCGGCCGGCGCGGTCGCCTTCGACAAGCGAACGCTCATGGAGTCGTCGGTAATGACCGGATCGGTCGACGGGACGCCGGTCGTCGCGGTCGCCGACGAGGAACTCGCGGCGGGATACATCTACGCGAACCCCGATAACGACGACGTACGCCGGGTCGAGGACGGCTACGCGGTCGGCGACGAGACGGCACCGCCGGATGGTCTCCCGCTGGATCGGATTCTCGCGTTCGACGCGATGTGGTTCGCGTGGCACGCCTTCTACCCCGAAACCGAACGGATCGGCATATGAGCACGGACACACAAACGAGAGGCGGATCCGGCCCGCCGACCCCCGCGTCGGCCCCGATCGCCTGGGTTCGGAGCCTGTTCGCACGGACGGGGGTCGCCGTCCGCGGCGCGCTCGGCAGACGTGACGGCCGGACGACGCTTCTCGCCGTCGCGGCCTTGTACGTCATTACGTACGCGTGGGCGCTGCGGGACCTCACTGCGACGGGGCGGGGCGGTCTCAGCGTCTTCGTCGTCGAGGATCCGATCGAAACCGCCCTCGTCCGGCGGTCGCCGTTCCTGTTCGAGGCGGTCGCCACCGTCGAGGCCGGGCCGATGGTCTACCTGCTCAGACCGATAAACGTGTTTATCGGACTCGGCTTGGGGGTGCTCGTCGGTGTGACGCTGGCGGTCTCAGTCGTCTCCTGGCGCGGCCCCGACGCCTGCCGGATCGGCGCCGGGGCGGGCGCGACCGCCGGGATTCCGGGGCTCGTCTCCGGTGTCGCCTGCTGTGGACCGCAGTTGCTCGTCGTCGTCGGCCTTCAGGCGACGGCGGGGCTCGTCGCCGCCATGCAGTGGATGGTCCCGCTGGCGGTCGCCTCGCTTCTCCTCACGCTGCTTTGGGTCGGCAGCCAAGTCCGGATCGATCCCGACGCCTGACGCGGGTGGTCGGTGTCGTCCGGCAGAACGGTTAGGCTCAGAACTCCGGGAGAAAGCGCGCGAAGACGAGGTATCCGGTGTGGCCGACGCCGGCCGTCGAGGGACGGGAGCCGCGCTCGTCGAAATCCATCCGCCGCTGGATCGTCTCGAGCGTCTCGACGTCGTCGAGATCAGCCGCGCGCGCGGCTTCGACGCAGTCCCGGGCCGACTCGACGAACGGCGAGTAGACGGCGAGAAAGCCGCCGGGCGCGAGCAGTTCGTCGGCGCGTTCGACCACCGTCGCGGCGTCGCCGGTGTCCAGCGTGAGGAGATCGTAATCGCCGCCGACCGCCTCGAGCGCCTCGGTCAGATCGCCGGTTCGGACGTCGACGCGATCCGAGACGCCGGCGGTCGACATGTTCTCCCTGGCGACCTCGGCGAACCCGGGGTCGCGCTCGTAGGTCGTCACCTCGATCCCGAGGCGGCCGAGATACGCCGCGAGCACGCCGGTTCCGGTCCCGGCGTCGAGAACCCGATCGCCCGATGCGACCCCCGTGTGGCCGATCACGAGCCCGATGTCGCGGGGCATCATGGGCGCGCCGGTCCGCTCGAGGTGATCGAACAGATCCGGGCCCCGGAGCCGTCTGACCTCGAACGGTTCGCCGAGATGCGTCTCGACGACCGTGCCCGGCGTCACGTCCTCGGGGAGTTCGAGGACGCCCAGATCGGTCTCCTGGGTGTCGCCCGGCGCGAGCAGGAACTCACGGGAGCCGTGGACGACGAGCAAACGGGATCCCGCCCCGGCAGGGTCGGGGGACGTTCCGGCCGGTTCCGGACCCGTCACTCGAGTTTCTGGACCGCGGCCGCGAGGTCGCCGGTCTCCTCGAGCGCCTCGCGGGCGTCCGCCTCGGATGCGCCGGTCCGCATCGCGACGATTTCGACGTCGTCCTCCGAGAAGCCGCCCTCCGTCGCCGATTCCGCGTCGGTATCGGCGTCGGCGTCGCCTTCGACGGCGCTCGCCTCGCCGCGTGGCCTGGTCTCCGGTTCGCCGACGACCTGGTAGGTCTGTTGGCCCTGGGCGTCCATCCGCTGGACCTCGGCGTCGTGGAAGACGAGTTCCTCTTCGGCGGTGCGGATGATGACCTCCTCGGCGTCGATATCCTCGAGGTCGATCCCCATCTGGTTCATCATCTGTTTCATCTTGCGCGGGTTCAACCCGCCGCCTCCTCCGAACATACCTCCAAGGAGGGGCCGACGCCGCAAAAAGCCTGATGTTCCCGGCCGCGGGTCGATCAGGGTGTTTCGGCCAACAGAAGGTCCTCGAACGCCTCCGGGTCCTCGGACGGCGACAGCCGTCTGCCTTCGATACTGGCGACGCGCTGTACGAGTCGCGTCCCCGACAGCGACGGGGCGACGAGGCGAGGGAGCCCCTCGGGAAAAAAGTCGGTGTCGAGTCGGTCGACGGCGAGGACTCCGTCGACCGCGTCCGCGATCGGGACACAGACGCGGAACCCGTCCTCGGATTCGACGAGGAGATGCGTCGCGTCGGCGTCGAGCCCGTCCAACAACTCGACCAGTTCGATGCCCCGCCAGTGGCCCCCGATCACGTCGCCGCTGCCACATCGCGTCTCACACGGGAGGGCGACGAGGTCGAACTCGGCGACCGCGGCGGCGAGATCGATGTCGACGTCCCCGCCGATCGACACCGCCCCGAGTCGGTCGGCGATCCGGCCCTCGGGCGTCGGGCCCGTTCCGTTCGCGGTCCCGTCGGTCGTCGTCATGTCCGGGGTTTCGGGAGCCACGGTCGAGGCAGCCGCCCCTGTATATATTCCGCTTTTATTAACATGAGCCGTCAGGCCGGGCGGCCGTCTCTGACTTTCACCGCCATGCCGGTGTCGAAATCGAGCATCGCCGACGCCGGCAGTTCCGCGCGTCCGACCGCGAGCAACTCGCCCCGACCGTGTTCGACGAGCACCTCGTCGCCCGGTCTGACGGCCGGGTCGACCTCCCGGACGAACTTCGCGAAGACGTTTCGTTCCTCGCGGACGAACGGTTCGCTGTCGTCGCCGACGACGACGCGGTACGCCGGCGGATCGAGGGACTCCTGCAGTCGAAATCCACCGGCT
>LFFM01000012.1_pt1 | contig 96095 bp, 88 predicted proteins | sample 643131 | NCBI WGS metagenome assembly LFFM01 (sample SAMN03777445, study PRJNA286221) | soda lake metagenome | biome: soda lake; feature: Kulunda steppe; material: water; isolation source: sample Tc-Br brine of Tanatar trona crystallizer | place: Russia: Kulunda steppe | collected 2011-07 | reverse complement strand
TAACAGTAGATAGGTCCCATGCCCGACACGCTAAACATTCTGGACATGCCCCTCCGGGTCCATGCCGCCCTTCGGGAACTCCGTGAGTCGCTCCGAGAGACGTATGGCGATCGGCTCCAGCGACTGGTCGTCTTCGGTTCGCATGCCCGCGGGGACGCTCGCGCGGACAGCGACGTGGACGTGCTGATCGTTCTTGGTGGAGACGTAGATCCGCTAAACGAAGCACGGCGCACCAGCGATATCGTTATTGACGTAGCCGTACATCACGGGGTATCTCTGTCGCTTGTCCACCTCAGTGAGGACGAGTTTGCTCACCAAGATCGACCGCTCCTTCGCAATATTGACCGGGAGGGCGTGGCGCTATGAGCGAAAATGCGGAGGCGCTCATGAGAAAGGCCCGCCAGGCCTTAAATGATGCCCGGCTTCTGCTGGAGCACGATCGAACGGAGGCAGCTGTCAACCGGGCCTACTACGCCGCTTTTGATGCCGCGCGGGCCACGTTGGTCACCGTGGATGAGACCCCCGGTTCGCACGCCGGCGTGAAGACACGGTTTTCGTATCACTTCGTGCGCACCGGTCGCATTCCGCGTGCTACGGCCGGCATCTTAGCTGTGGCGGAGACTATGCGTAACCGGGCTGACTACGATGCCTTTGCGGTGTTCGAGTCAGAGGCCGCGGCAGATCTTCTGGCCGATGTGGAACGATTTGTAGATGCCGCTGAAAACTTGCTCTGACAGGAAATGAATTCTTTCTTATCCTGAGAACGAGTGGTTGACGCGTGAGCTTTTTCATCGACGCTCGGACAAGGGTTATATTGCTTTAACGTAGGATTCAGATACAATGTCTTATAAAGCCAAACAGGCCGATCTATTTGAAGACGGCGAAGCTGAAAAGGTAGAAGAAAAACGACAGAAAATTCTCGCTCAGGTTCGTGACGAACGTAAGTTAACGTCTCTTCAATCTCGCGTCGCATATATTCTGTCTCAGTATCCGGAAACCCGCAACTCAGACGTAACTCTTCAGCTTCAGTACTGGCAGGTTTTCCAGCGTAACCTTCTAAGCGGAGGTATGGTTGCGTTTGAAAATATGTACAAACTCGAGAGGTTAACCAGCCTGAAGCGGGCACGTGCACATATTCAGAACGACCTCAAGTTATTCCGGGCAACGGATGAAAGAGTAGCACGGCATCGCAAACAACTTTACAAGGATCATCGTGACGAATACGCGTCAAAAGACATCCCCGCACCTAGCATCTTTGTGAATGCGGACGAGAGTGGAAAGAATGCCGATCATCTTCTCGTGGGCAGTGTTTGGCTCTTGGCAATAGGCGAGTATCCTCGCTTCGTTGTTGAGACAAACGCTTGGAAAGACAGGAATGATGTCTCCTATGAGTTCCATTCGTCCGAGGTGACTAAGTATCGCGTCCCAAAGTATCGCGAGTTTATTGAGCGATTCGTTCTACGTGAGGGTATTATTGGTTTTAAGGCGATTAGCATCCCGAACCGAGGATTCCAGGATGAGGGGAGGGTAATTGCTGATCTCTATTACTGGCTTATAAGAAGAGGACTGGAGCACGAGGTTGAATCAAACAGGATAGTCCTACCGAGAAAGCTCTCTTTCGCCAAGGATGCTGAAGAAACAGGATATGATGATCGCGTTCTTACCCTCATACGAAACCAATTAGATAGAGATGTTGGACCCATCTTCAACGACCAACTTCATTGTGCTAAGTTCGAGGCTGTCGACTCAAAGCAGGATATTCTCATTCAGGTCGCAGATCTCTTTACTTGGTGTGTAAACCGCAAGCTAAACGTTATACCCGCTAAGAAAAAGCTAAACTGGAAAGATGAGTTTGCTAAGTGGTTTCTGAGCGAAGCGCAATTCAGCCTCCAACAAGAGACAATGACCAAAGACCGGGCGGTAAACTTGTCTCTCCAGAGTCCGACGATCAACATTGACCCCATCAATATATACGAGACGCCAGAGGAGGAACTGAAGAGACTGGAAAAGAACGATGATGGAGAGAGGAATAAGGTCGAAGATTAACACAGTATAACCAATAAGTTTACCGGACGGACCAGGTGCTCCATGTCGAAGGTCGTTGTTTGCTGTGACGGCTTGTGATCCCTTGCAGGCATCGTCTCCAGTGTGCCGGAAATTTATTTACTATCAGTCTTTCGTAAAGGAATATTTAATCGAACTCGGCTGCTGCTTTTATGAACCCCTTCACCACGCTCGACCACGTTCAGGATGCCTATAAGCGGTACGTCCACACCTTCCAGCAATTCCGCAACCCGGTAATCGACGCGTGGGTGCAGGACCGCGTGCAGGAGGGCACGCTCCTTTGGCGCGATCCCTACATCGAGCTGGGCCGCCGTTTCAAGCCGGGAGCGGGCTTTGATGTCCTCGTCGAGGAAGGGGCGCTGCATCCGGAAACGCCGAAGGTGTTTACGGTGGAGGACGGAAACCGAGAGGCCGCGCCGATCAAGCCGTACAAGCATCAGTCCGAAGCCGTACGGGCCATCACCTCCGGCCACAACACCATCGTGGCCACCGGTACGGGCTCGGGTAAGTCCTTCACCTTTGGCATCCCTATCGTAAGCGAGTGCCTTCGCCTACGCGATGAAGGCGTCAGTGGCATCAAGGCCGTCATCATCTACCCGATGAATGCGCTGGCCAACTCGCAGTACGAGGACTTTGCACAGCGCCTGGCAGGGTCTGGCCTCACCCTGGCCCGCTACACTGGCGATACCCTGAGCAGCGCCGATCGCGCACGGGCCGAGTTCAGCAACCTCACGGGCCGCGCTGAGCCGTTTGACAGCGAAATCATCAGCCGGGAGGAGATCCAGGAGAGCCCACCTGACATCCTCATGACGAACTACGTCATGTTGGAGCTGCTCCTGACGCGCTTCAACGACCGAAAGCTCTTCCCGCCAGCCCACGCCGGGGTGCTTCGCTTTCTTGTGCTGGATGAGGTGCACACCTACACAGGCAGCCGGGGTTCGGACGTGGCTTGTCTCATCCGTCGACTGAAAGAGCATACAGATACCGCGGGTGAACTTCGCTGCATTGCCACCAGCGCGACCGTCCAGAGCGGCGAAGGGGAGGATGCGGAGGAGCTCATCGCGGAGTTTGCGACCAAGCTCTTCGGTGAAACCTTCAAGCGCGAAAACGTCGTCGGGGAATCGTATCTCCCCATGGCCGGCACGGGCGACACCGATCTGGCGCCTACCGTGCAAGTCTCGGCGGAGGCCCTCGCTACCTTTGACGGCTCCAAGGACGCGGTAGCGGCGCTGGCCGAGGCGCTGCTTGGTCGCACGCTGCAGGACCATGAGCGCTCAGGCACAGCGCTTGGCAACGCGTTAGCCAGCCAGGCGACGCTAAAGTTCTTGGAGGAAGCTCTGGCTGAAAGCGCAGCCTCTTTGCCCGACCTGGTGGAGGAGTATAGGGCGCGCTACCGGCCAGGGGCTTCCCGCACAGATGCGTTGCGAGAGCTTCAGGCCGCGATCCTGATAGGCTCTGCTCCGCTCCTCGAAGATTCCCACAGCGATGAACCTGCGGCCCGCCTCGTTCCGAAGCTGCATGCCTTCTTTACGCAGGGACGCGGTATTCTCTCGTGCCTCACCCCGGATACGCACCACCTCAACGACCGTGGTGAGCGCATTTGCCCCACGTGCGTCGCGGAGCATGAGCGAGAGCGACCAGCCTACCCGATGTACTTTTGCCGAGGCTGCGGGCAGGAGTACTACAGCGCGATCGTCAAGGAAGACGGTTCGCTGGAGCCGCGCGAGATGGGAGCTGAGGTGGAGGAGGGAAGCCCGGTTTATCTATACCCCGGACACCACGACACCAACGAACTCCCCCTGCCAGAGAACTGGCTCACGGACACGGGGAACGTGCGCAAAAAATACAAGGATGCCGTACCCCGGAATCTGTGGTGCAACGCCAACGAAAACAAGCTGAGCGACCTTGATGGCGAGGGGGAGCCGATGGCGATGCTACACGAACCCTTTTTGCTCTGCCTCTCGTGCGGCATCACGTACGACCGCCGACCTTCTGAATTCAATAAGCTATTTACGTTCGGTACCGTTGGGCGCTCAACGGCTACCGACGTGATTGTCTCCAATACGCTGCACGCCTCGGCGCCTTCTGAGCGTAAGGTTATTGCCTTTTCGGATAACAGGCAGGACACCGCGCTTCAGGCCGCGCACATGACCGATCTACAGAAGCGGCTGCAGTTCAGGCGGGCGCTCTACAAAGCAGTAGAGGAGAGTGGTGGCCGGCTAACGCTGCAAGAGGCGGGGTACGAGGTGTACAGTGCGCTGGAGGATGCAGCAGCACTACCTACCTATGAAAAGAAGTCAGGCGGCAAATACCGCCGGGGGGCGGGGGACTCGCGTAGGTTCGAGGAATACCTTGAGTTTGCCGTGCTGCATGACCTACGCCGCACGCACCGTCGCATACATCAGAACCTTGAGGACACCGGCCTCCTTCGCGTGGATTATGGCGGTCTGGATCGGCTCGCCGCGGATGAGGAGCCATGGAAGACCGTGCCTGTCCTGCAGGACCTCGACGCCGATATGCGGGAAGACTACCTGCGCGGCTTTCTGGACATTATGCGCAAGCGCCTGGCGGTACAGCATGATGCGCTGACCAACTTCAATAACTTCAAGCGCCGGGTCTTGGGCAAACTGAACCCGGCAGCGTTTCTCGAGGGGGACGTCAGTGACACGTTCATTAAACCCACAGGGTACAGCGACGAGGCATCCAACCGGTCTAAGAACGCTGAGGTGCTGCGCTTTGTGCACGCCAGCACCACCTTCATCGCGTGGACCAAGCGAGCACTTAACGTAGAGTATATGGAAGCCGTAGAGGTGCTGCAGGCAACGGTAGGCACGCTATCCTCCCCCGAGGTGGAGTTTCTTACCACGCATCATGTCAAGTATGCCGGTACGCTTTACATGGTACCCTCGGATCTCATTGAGCTTGTTGCCACCGACGAGACGAAGCATCAGGTCTGCCCTCGTTGTGGGAGTGTGCAGCACTTCAACGTAACTGATGTCTGCACGGAGCGCTCATGCAACATGCTCGATAGCGATGTTGACCTCAGCCAGAACTATTTTCGGCTTGAATATGATCAGCCGCTTGGCCAGGGCGTCCCGGTGTACGCCGAGGAGCATAGCGGCCAAGTAAGCGGCGAAGATCGCCAGCGCATCGAACGCGCCTTTCAAAGCGACGAGGATCCCACGAATGTGCTTGTGTGCACGCCCACCATGGAGCTGGGCATCGATATCGGGTCGCTCTCCAATGTGTACATGCGCAACGTGCCACCAAACCCTTCAAATTATGCGCAGCGCGCCGGACGCGCTGGACGAAAGGGGCAGCCGGCCTTAATTAGCGTGTTTTGTGGTGCCGGGCAATACCGGGGGCCACACGACCAGTACTTCTACCGCTATCCGGAGCGCATCATCTCTGGAAAAATTAGCCCCCCACGGTTTCTCCTCGACAACAAGCAACTCATCCGCAGTCACACGCATGCCCTGGTACTTGAGCTTTTGGCCCACCGTGGCGTATGGAAGCTTCCCTCTCGTCCAAAGGAGATACTCAACGTCGACGAGCCGACGTTTCCACTTTACCAGGATCTTCGGACGGACCTGGGCGCTGCCATCCAGAAGCAGCGAGCTGAACTCGTTGATGCTGTACTACGGGCCTTCAGCAGGGAAGAAGCATCCCTTGCGTGGTTCGACCGAGGGCACGCAGATGACACCGTGACGCGATTTGTCGATCGTCTGGACGCCAGCTTCGAGCCGTGGCGCGAAGAGTACGTGCGCCTAACCAAGGAGCGACAGGAAATTAATCGCCGCCTCGGCCGTGACGCCCATGACCGCTCGCTGCAGGTGCGGCGCCGGGTCATCGAGGGCCGACTGCATTCGATGCGCGACGGGAAAGGTACGTTTTACACGTATCGCTACCTTGGCAGCCAGGGCTTCCTGCCGAACTATGCGTTTCCGCGACAGACCACGAGTGTGTCATTCTCAGACCGCGACCGCGAGCTGCGCCGCGACCCTGTCCTGGCGCTCCGCGAGTATGCGCCGGGTAACATCATCTACTTCGCGGGAAGCAAGTACGCGGTTACCTACGGGCGCCCTCAAACCCAGGAAGACGACGGGCTTGCGTTCGAGAAAATTCTGGTATGCCCGGGTTGTGATACCGTCTACATGGGGGAAGAGAACACACGGCTCGTACGATGCAAGGTATGCAACGAGTCGTTGGAGCACGAACATCCTATCACGCGTGGGCTTCCAATGCCCGACATGGTGGCCATGCGACGGCAGTCGATTACCGCAGACGAGGAGGAGCGGATGCGGAAAGGGTATCAAATTGATACCTATTACGAGCCCGGCAAGCGGTCCACCTTCAGCGTGCTGTCAGGTAGCGAGGAGCAAGCAGAAGTAACCTACGAGCACAACGGGCGCGTGCTGACGATCAACTCCGGGCCGCACCTGGATGAAGAGCGCGATGAGCCCCCCGGGTTCAATTACTGCACCGCGTGCAACACCTGGTTGCTAACATCGAAGGCTGCTTCAGACCACACGGCGGAGGGTTCAGATGGTCGGACGTGCCCCAATAATGCGTCCGTCGATGACGTGTTGGATCAGGTGCATCTGTTTACCCGCTCCGAAAACGATGTGGTCACGCTCGAATGTCGTGCCCCGGCGGATGTCGAGAACACGGAGGCCTTCTTCACGACGCTACGCCACACACTGGAACGCGCCCTCACGATAGCGATGGATCTGGACGAGAGTGAGGTGCAGAGCTTTGTCGGTGAGGTGCCGGAAGATGCCGACCGGCGGCGTATCGTTCTTTTCGAAACCGCAGAGGGAGGGACCGGCGCCGTCAAGCAGCTCACTAAGCCACCACGGCTTCGGGCCGTTATTCGTGAGGCGCTACGCATTCTCCATGCCGATGACGAGGAAGGCTGCGAAAAAGCGTGCTATGACTGCCTGCTTTCCTTTTACAATCAGCGCGACCACGACCTCTTGGATCGAACCCTGGTGGTACCCTTCCTGCGGCAACTTACATCGCTCACGCTGGAAGCGAAACAGGAGGACGCCACCAAGCGATATGCGGCACTCGAAGCCGCATGCGAATCGACCTTTGAGCGAAAAGTGCTGGAGGCTATCGTCAAGCAGCGACTACCGCTGCCAGATGGCGCGCAGCGGACGGTGTTCGATGGCGATGATGTGCCCATCGCAATCGCTGACTTTTACTATGAGCCCCGCATCGTTGTCTTTGTAGACGGCAGTGATCACGATAAAGATTACGTTAGCGAGGCAGATCGCGAAAAACGCAACCGGTTGCGAGCACTCGGTTACCGGCTGGTTGAAGTGCGCAGGATGGAGGACCTGAAACGTCTGGAGCGGTATGTGACGGGCCAATGAGCAAGTACCTTCGACAACTCACAACTGACAATTCAGACCTAATGCCCCAAGCAAACGCCTGGATGGTCCGCGCCGGTAATGAAAATGAACTGCCCGATCGGCTGGAGGAGCTTAAAATTGTAGCGATTGGCTGGACAGCGATGGGTGACCTCTCCGGCCTTCAGACCCGCGCGGAGTTTAAGGAGCGCTACCGGGACGTTTATCCCGATCATTCCAAACACCGCCGGGCCGTCAATGCCGGGCAACTGTACCGCTTCGTTCGCGAGGTGCAGGAGGGCGACTATGTGCTCACGTACATCAAAGCCAGCCGGGAGCTACTCATCGGCCGGATCTCCGGGGACTATGCCTACCGCCCGGGCATGCTGGATGAAGACTATGACCACACGCGTCCGGTAGATTGGGAGCGCCGGATTTCCCGTGATGCGTTCAGCACAGCCGCCCGCAACTCGATGGGTAGCTCGCTGACCGTATTCTCCCTGACGGATTATATCGAAGAGATTAAGCGCCTCTCGCGCGGAGAGCCCGCGGCAGTGATAACGGAAGAAGATGGAGCCGATGAGGCGCCGCCGCTGTACGATGAGGTAAAGGCACAGGCCGACGAGCGCATTGCCGATCTGATCCACGGCCTCGATCCGTTTGACTTTCAGGACCTGGTGGCCGGCGTGCTGCGCGCCATGGGCTTTGAAGCCGTGAGCACCCCACCCGGCCCCGATCGAGGCGTGGATATCGTCGCCCACCCGGACGCGTTCGGTTTTGAACAGCCGCTCATCAAGGCTCAGGTTAAGCATAGGCAGAGCACCTCGGGCGGTCCGGAGATGCGCTCATTCATTGGCACGTTACGGTCCGACGAGAAAGGCATCTTTGTTTCCACCGGCGGCTTTACGCGCGACGCCAAACTCGAAGCGGAGCACGCCCACCAGACGGTCGCGCTGTTCGACCGCGATGGGTTCATTCAGCTGATGCTGCAGCACTACGAGAACCTGGAGTCCGAATTCAAAGCGCAGATCCCGCTGCAACAGGTGTGGGTGCCGGCGGTGTGAGGGTGGTCCTAAGACAGGAATCGCGCATGCATCACACGCTATCGAGGGTGCGTCACACTCGAGGTGGGGATGACAAGGAGGTGGGCGGTTCATGCAGAGGCAACCCTCTAATGATCGTCCCGGCCGGGGGTGAAGGCGTGGCAAACCGATAATTTGTGACTGGAACCGATCGCGGTGATGGACCGAATGGTAGCCTCCCGTCGGCTTGGGACCGGGGACGGTCCCGGCGGGCGTCACGCCCGGGACGGACGTGACGAGCGATTTAGGGGGCGAGGCAGCACCCGTGCACCACGGCGTAGACTCTCCCCCCGCCAACGGCACGAGCGAGTAGAAGCTGTTTGCACACCGATAATCTCCCATCTGGTCGGCTTGCGCATCTGACCGCCGCTTTCTAAGCAGCAGCAGGGTGCTGTGCCGCCACCATGTCCTCTTTCCATCCCTTTTCGTGGAGCACATACAGCACATGCTGAGCCCGAGAGGCGGCCACGTACATGTTTTCGCGGGTATTGGCGCTGGAGTCAAGACGGACGTCAAATAGCACCACCACCGGGGCCTCCATGCCCTTAAAAGCCTGCAGACTCTCGTAGTAGAGCGTTTGCTCGTCGGGCGGGGTGAGGGGGTCGTATGGCGCCACCTTGTAGCCGCCGAGGCGGTGGTTGTGATCGGCCAGCAGCATGTTGTCGTACGTGTAGGGGGAGAGCAGCAGCAGGTCCTTTGAACGGAGGTTCTCATCCTGCTTCAACTGCTTCACGATCGTGCGGAGCTGTTCGTACTGATCCTCCCGCTGCTCAAAGGCTTCCGTGGCGACGGGCTGGCCCTGGACCACGAACGCGGCGCTATCTTCGTCGCGCTGCAAGATAGAGCCTGCAAACGTGCGGATCTCCCGGGTGGAGCGGCAATTTTCTGTGAGGCAGATGGTGGTGGGCAGACCCAATTCGTCGCTCAGGTTGCCGTGGTAGATATTTTGGCCGGGATCGGTGAAGACATAGAAATAGGCGTCGTCCGTAAGGAGGGACTGCACGGCCACCCACCAGGCGTCCTGAAAATCCTGCGCTTCATCCACCAGGATAGCATCAAACGAGAGTCCCGTGCGCTCGGCAGCTTCCAGTAGCAAGTCTGCGGCCCCAGTCGTCCAGAAGTCGGTATCCGGGCGGGAAGGAAACCGGAGGCCCGGGGTCGTTGCGGCGGCCTGTTTGGCCAGGTGATGAAACGTCGACACCGTGAGGTTGGGGACGTCGGCGGCCTGCTGTTGGGCGTAGGTGGACAGGTGCCGGTTGAAGCAGAGAAACAGCGTACGGTGCCCCTCGCGCCCGAGGTCGGCCGCCCGGTGCAGGGCCAGAAAGGTCTTGCCCGTACCCGCATACCCTTCAATGAGCGCCCGCCGGTTGGTCTTCAGGACGCCGTTGTAGGTCTTGTTCTGCCCCTCCGTTAGGCGCACGAACGTGTCGTCGTTCTCCGCAATCTGAAGTTTAAGGGAGGGCTTTACGCGAAAGGTGGGCTGTAGCACTTCCTGCGTGAAGGCCCGCAGCTGGACTCTGGCAGTGGTGTTACCTCCTTCCTGACGGCCCCACGGGTTAAACAGCCGATCGATCTGCTGTTTGGTGTCGACGCGAAGGCGTTGATCACGAATCAGGAGATGATCCGCGTGAGCGGGAAGGGGCTCGTTGCCCGTCCAGGCTACGTCAGGAAAGACCACGCCGTAGCCGCGCAGGAAATTGATCTCGGACTCCTTCTGCCAGAGCCCTACATCTTTGCCGCGCTTGAGCAACTGGTGCAGGTTATGTCTCCCCTGTTTGAAGGGGTCTTTGGTCACGTAGTCGCCGCCGAAATGCGAGATGGAGTGCCAGACCTGCCCGTCATAGTAAATCTCCTGACCGCCCTTCACTTCAAGGATAAGCAGGCCTTTGGTCGGATGCACGATCACGAAATCCGCCTCCGCTTCCCGCAGGCCTCGTTCGGTCTTATGAAACAGGTCTACCGAGTGATAGACATCGTAGTCATCGGGAAGGCCTTCCGCGAGCCAGCAGTAGACCTTCGCCTCTGCGGCGCTATCCGTAGGCGGATTGTACGTGGGAATCATCCGGGCCATAACAAAACAGGGGTACGTGGTGAGATAACCATGGGCTTATGTGATCGGCTATCCAGTCCGGATATTAACAGGCTACGCAACGGTAGCTGGCTCTAAACGACAGGCCCCTCCGGCTGTCGCGCGGGCGACAGCAAGAGAGAGCCGCAGGCCGGGGTGGTCCTGTCCACGCGATTTTTGGGTGCCGCTCTTAAGGCGCTGGCTGTGGGGTCGATGGTTAGAGTATACCTGCTGCCACTCCGGGGGCCTGCCAAGAAAGGGAGGAGCCAGTGGTGTGGGCAGCAGCCCGTTTCAATGACACTATCACCCACGCCGTACTGACCACCGCCATGGCCCTCTCGTCTGTTGTGTCTCTGTGTCGCCAGCACCCCACCGATGTCAAGCTGGTCTTCGTGCCGCAGGCCCGGACCGGCCGAGCACTGGAGGATGCGGTAGCGCAGGCCGCCGACGGCTGGGTGGGCCTCACCTGCACGGCCCCCACGGCCTGGGCGAAAGCCCTTGTGTGGCCGCTGCTGCAGGCGAAAGGCTACCGGCTCCTGTCCGCCGGCACCGCCGCGTTGCTGGTTATTGAGGCCGTTGAGGCGATCGCCGAGGCGCATCAGAAGCTGCTGCTGGTGGGCGACAACGAGCGCCTGACCGTGCAGGCCGGGGCCGAGCTGGCGCGAGTGTTCAACGCGCTGCGCCTGTGAGATGCCCCCGTTTTGTGTGCCAGGGTCTACATTAGTAACTGCGCTGGTTCACGGTTGGTTGGGTTGGTGCTGGTAGAACGGTTCGCAAACAACTTGGGGGTCTGATAATTCAGGAGCTGCCCACGGTGTGCATGGTCCAGCACGAGCGGTTCGATGGCGAGAAGACAACGACGCAGCGGCGCTACTACATCAGCAGCCTTGCTCCTGAGGCCGAGGTGCTGCTACGCGCGGTGCGCCAGCACTGGCACATTGAGATTAAGCTGCACTGGGTCTTGGACGTAGCCTTCCGGGAAGACGAGAGATATATCCGTACAAGACATGCGACGCAAAACATGGCGGTGGTGCGCCGCCTGGCGCTGAACCTGCTGAAGCAAGAGCCGACCAGCTCAGCGGGCATCAAGAACCGACGACTCCGCGCGGGGTGGGATGAAGCGTACCTGCGTAAAGTGCTCAGCGGCCTTTAGCGTTCTTGCGATTGCCCTGGGCGGATCCCAGAGTATTTGCGAACGACTACCTGCGGGACCTCCTGTCAAGAGAAACACTGCCGTTCCATTGTCTGGAAAGGCTATTTGTGATAGAAAGCCACGATCCCGATGTGTTTGAGCGGTTTCAGGCACATCCGGATGCACCTTCCGAACTGTTTGTGAACGAAACTCCCTGCGCAACATGACGCCTTCGACTCTGCAACGCTTTCTCGAAAACGTGCTGCAGCACGACCTCCGGATGAGCCTCATGATCTGGGGACCGCCCGGTATTGGCAAGTCCAGCATCGTGGCTGAAGTGGCCGCCGCGCGGGAGCTCGATCTGGTTGATGTCCGGCTGAGCCAGCTCGCGCCGACCGATCTCCGCGGGCTGCCGGTGCCCCGCGATGACGACCGATCGGCCACCTGGTACGCGCCTGACTTCCTTCCACGGGAGGGGCAGGGGGTGCTGTTTCTGGATGAGGTGAACATGGCCGCGCCCACGGTGCAGGGCATCGCGCAGCAGCTGATCCTCGACCGGAAGGTGGGCAGCTACACGCTACCCGACGGATGGTACATCTGGGCAGCGGGCAACCGGAAGGAGGACAGGGCAGCGGTGTTCGATATGCCGGCGCCGGTGGCCAATCGGTTTATCCATCTCGACGTAGCGCCCGATCTTGAGTCCTTCCGCCGGTACGCCCTACGCGAGGGTCTGCACGAGCACATCCAGGCCTTCCTTTCCTTTCGGCCCGAGCTGCTATTCAACATGAGCCCGGACCACCCGGCGTGGCCGTCGCCCCGCTCGTGGGAGATGGCCTCGTGGCTCTACAGCACAGGCGAGCCCGCGCTGGACCTCGCCACGGCCATCGGCGAAGGGCCCGCCGGCGAGTTTTACGCCTACCTCGACATCTACGACGATCTGCCTGACTTCGAGAAGATCCTGGCGGAGGACGAGGGGACGGTCGTCTTCCCCGAGGAGCCGTCGAAAAGATACGCGATCACGACCGGGCTGAGCGTGCGCGCCGAGAACGCCGAGCAGGCCCTGCGTGGGTTTGTGTGGATGGGCGCGAACGCACCGGACGAGTTCACGCAGCTCTACGCCCAGAACGTGCTCCCCCGCCTGCGGCAGCAAGGGGAGATGGGGCGCTTCATCGAGCGCGCACAGGGCAACGGCACCGTCGAACGACTGCAGCGCGCCATCAGCGCGGTGGTCGCGCACCTTTGAGTGACTGTTTGACAGATGCGGAGCGTGCGTGAAGGGCAGCGGTGGCTCAATAACTGGAAGCGGTAGGCCGTACGCCGGGACTCGCGGTTACCAAAAGCTAAAACAAGGCACGACTCATCATGCTATCTCCACGCTTCCCCCGAAGTCATCCTCGACTCCGATCGAGGATCCATCCAAGAGGTGCGGCGCCTGGCCATCGCTGTGTGCTTGAGGCACTGAAGCCAGGTAGTCGCTGTTGGCCAAACCTGTGATGATGCTTGCACCCTGGTGTGACTCGAACGCAGCAGGTAAAAGCATCAGTTTCACGCATACCCAGTGTCGATATGTTGCTCATGTGTTTCACGCCGGGGCGGGAGGCTGTTTGCTTCCCACGGCACGGCCCGCATTATGAGAGAGCCGTAAGCTGCACCATGGCTGCGCAGACCTCGGGCAACAGCTGCTTAACGTAACAAACAGCCTCCAATCCAGCTTCGCCATCCTTGCATTTTTCAGGTGACCTCACTTCATGCCTTCCCAAGCTATAGAGCATCGCATGAGCCGGGCCATCATGGCCATCCGGGCGCGCGAGCCCTTCTTCGGGACGCTCCTCCTGCACACCGACATCCGCTACACCGACCGCGTGCCCACCGCCGCCACGGACGGCCGGTACATCTTCATGAACCCCGCCTTCGCCGATCAGCAGACCACCCCGCGGCTGATGGGGCTGCTCGTGCACGAAGTGCTACACGCCGCGCTGCTGCACGTGCCGCGGGGCGTCAGGCGGCAGCGCCGGCGGTGGAATGTCGCCGCAGACATCGTCGTGAATGGCATCGTGGAGGAGGCGGGCTTTGAGCTTCCCGAGGGCCCCGTGCGCGACGAGGAATTGCAGGCCTACAGCGTGGAGGAGGTATACAGCTGCCTGCCGCCGGAGCAGGAACTCGCGATTGAGCTACCCTCGAACTGGGAGGATCTGCTGAAGCAAGGAGACACAAACGAAGCCCAGCTTTCGGCGGGCTGGAAGCAAGCGTTGCGTCAGGCGGCTCACGTGCATCGGCAGGGGAAGGGCCGGCTACGCGCCGGATTGGAGCGGGCAATCGGCCGCATCACCGAGCCGCAGGTCGACTGGCGCACGGCGCTCTGGCGCTTTGCCACCCGCACGCCCACCGACTTCGAGCATTTCGACCGGCGCTTCCTGCACCAGCGCCTCTACCTCGAAACGCTCGAACAGGAATCGGTGGAGCTGTCGGTCTGTGTGGACACGAGCGGCTCCATCAGCGAGGAACTTCTCGCCACCTTCATCGGCGAATTGCGCGGCATCACCCGCGTCTACCCGCACGTCAACGCCCGGCTGTACTACGCCGACGCCGGACTTTACGGCCCGTACGATCTGCAGCAGGCCCTCGCCCGACCCACACCCGAAGGCGGCGGTGGCACCTCCTTCGTGCCGTTCTTCGAGGCGATCGCGGAGGACACCCGCCGATCCGTGGGTCGCCATGTGGCCGTCTACTTCACCGACCTCTACGGCGACTTCCCAGGGTGCCCCGCTCACCCGACCCTGTGGGTCGTACCCCCCGGCGGCGCCCCCTCCGACGAGGTGCCGTTTGGCGAGGTGGTGCGGCTGCGGGAAGTGTAGGGTCGAGGTTACCGATGCGTTTGATGGAGATCAGGCGTGTCGGTGGAGGCGGCGGCAGGCCTGCGATGCTCGTCCCAATCGTCCCGGCCGGAGGTGAAGGGGTGGCACACCGATAGCTTGCGACGGGAGACAGTCGCAGTGGGGGGCAGCGTGGAGCTTCGGGTCGGCTCGGGACCGGGGCCGCCGGCGTCACCCGCAGGGACGTATCAGCCAGAAAACCAGTCTTCCACGTGAAGCTCGTCGTAGGCCTCAAAGTCTGACGTATTGCGCGTGACCAGAATAAGGCTGCGCGTCGAAGCGATGGCCGCAATCTGCCCGTCGACAAATGGTTGCGTGCGCCCCTCGGCTTCCAGCGCTGCACGGGCGATGCCATGCCAGCGGGCCGCCTCGTCGTCGTACGGTACGATGGGCATGGAGGGACGCACCACCTCCGTAAGGTAGCGCATCAGGTAACTCCGCCGCTTGCCTTCGGGCAACCGCTCGGCGCCGTAGACCAGTTCGTGCCACGCGGGTGCAGGCAGCGCCACCTCACTACTGTGCGCATTCAGCTGGGCAAGGACGGCGTCGTTTGGGTCAGGACGAACGGGCTCAGAAATGACATTTGTATCCAACAGGTACGTGATCATAGCCGGACCTCTCGTCCAGGATCTTCACTACGTAAGCGGTCAAGGTCTTCCTCGTTGAGCGGTGAGGGGCCGCGTTGCTCGCGGAACTGCTCGTAGGCTGTGCTGAAGGATGCCGGTTGCTCGGCGACGGCGCGTTCCAGGAGCAAGATCGCCTGCTGGTTCAGACTTCGACGCTCCTTATCGGCCAGGGCGCGAAGGCGCTCCATCACCTCTTCGGGGATCCCTTTTAGCGTAAGAGCGGCCATGGGTCGCGGGTGGTTTATTGTGGTTGCGTAATGAACCACACAGTACGATACGTGAGTTCCGGGGTTCGTTGCCGGCAGCCCCGCGTCTTGTGACTTTAGGAGCGTGGCCTCCCGCAGGCCTGGGACCGAGGACAGTCCCGAAGGTGCGTCACGCCCGGGACGGACGTGTTGCGCAGTGGAGCGGCCGTAACGCGCGAGTCAAGCCCAAGCCAAAAAGGCAGCGTTGAATCCTCCATTCCCCGACGCTCGGGTGCCACGCCTACACGCCTATACCCCCATACGCAAAAAAGGCCCCGTCACCACGCCTGATACCAGGCGGGCGCCACAAGCTCGAGCCGGCGCTTGCTCACCTGCGTATTCTGAGCGGCAATGGTATCGCGGCGCGGGATGTCGAACGCCTGCGGGGCGTCGTGCAGGGTGGGGGTGAGGGTGGCGTCGAGCTGTTTTCTCGCTCCCATGCTCTGCGTGGGAGCGCACCAAGCACGCTCCGCGTGCAATGCAACGGCCGGCTTGGTCTGCCTTACCGCTTATGGCTGATGGACCGAAAACATCAGCACAATGCTGGCACCATGAGATGGACGGTGTATAAGTGCTCTCCGTGACAGATGGTAGGTTGGGCGTCGCGCTTCCCTCGCGTCACGCCCGGGGCGGACGTGACGAGAAAACGGCCCGAGCATCATCCCTGTCCACAAAAGTGGGGCAAGGCCACCAAGCGGTCTCTTAGCGATCGGGCAACCCTGACTTTCCACTGGGTATCTCAACCCAGCAATAAGGCGGTCGGGCTGAGCATATGGCGTGTCACGCATCCACTACATATAAACCGCCTCTTCTTTTCTTCTGTCCAGGGAATGATGGCTCAATCGCTTCTACACGGAGTGAAGGCGTGGACCGGCGGGCGTAGTAGACCCGACAAAGATCGGGCCCACAGGCCGCAGCTCTTGAGCGATGGATCAGTGGCCATGGAGCGCGACGTGCACTTGGGCCTCGTGAACGCCAACGGGTCTCTCAGCGATTGCGGCGCATGCGCTGCACTTCCGCACGTAGCGCGTGGTGGAAGTGCATCATCTCGCGTTGCTCTGTGGTCAGGTCGAGGGCTTCTGCCATAGCTTCGATGTTCGCAGGCTGTCGATCGCCGCGCCGCGTTTGCCTGCGCTGCGGTCGGTCGGCGGCATCCTGCTGCTGTCGCATCTGGCGGCGTTGGGCCTGGCGTCGTTCGCCCTGTGGGTCCCGCCGCTCCTCAAGCTGGGCGCGCTGTTCCTCGGTTAGAATTTCCCGCTCGGCCATCCGCAATTCCGCACGGAGGCCTTGTATTTCCTGTCGTGTCTCTTCATCCGGACGCTCGCCCCGGGCAGGTCGCAGCGCGCGGATCTTCTCGTTGTACTCCTCACGCAGAGACGTCAGTTCTTCTTGCTGCTCATCCGTAAGCCCGAGCCCGCGGAACCGTTCGCTATTCTGCTGCTCACGGGCACGTTGGTCGTCGTCGCGCCGCGTTTGCCTGCGCTGCGGGCGGTCGGCGGCGCCTTGTTGCTGCCGCATCTGACGGCGTTGGGCCTGGCGCCGTTCGCCCTGCGCCGGGCCACGCTCGCCCTGGACCTCCTGCAAGGCTTCAGCGAGTGCGGTGCGCTGATCCGAGCGCAAGTTTTCATATGCCGTGGTTGTAGCGTGCCACATGGCCGCGGGATCGCCTCGGGTGTCGGAGGCTTCGGCCATCACGTCACGCAGCAGCGTCATCTCTTCGTTCGACAACTCTGCGGTTTGGGCTGCCTGAACAAAGGCATCCGAGAGCTCCACGGTCGTAAGCGTATCAAGGACCGCATTATTCGGCGTGCTGTTGGCTGTTCCAGTTGTGCCGACCAGCATGATCGCGGCCAAAAGGACCATGCCGATGGAGTAGATAAGGGAGGGGCGAATAGGTCGCGTAGAACGTGCAATTGTGTTCATGGCTGACTCCGTTTTGCTGAGTGTAGAGGGAGATCTGTGTCAGGCAAAAGGCTTTCGGTTTGCGCTGTATCTATTGGATGCCGGACGTCCAGCTTTCATTCCATGCACAGTGCAACGTGTTTAGGATCACGTCACTCGCGGTCGCGTCCGCGTCTGTGGCGCTCGCGTTCACCGTTCCGCCCTCCGCCGCGCGGCCCGAGGCGTTCGTCCAGCCGCTGCATCTGCTCCTCGTTCAGGATGGGTTGAAGATCGGCGCGCAGAGAGTCCATCAGGGCGCGCGCCTCACGCCGGTGTGCCCTGCGCTGCTGGGCCATGCGTGGCGCCCATTCCTCCATCACGGTCGATAGCTGTGCGGCCTGTTCGTCAGATACCGGCTGCACACGGCGCTCCACCATGCGTTCAAACCCGTCGGCCGAGCGCATGGCATGAAGACGTTCGAGGCGGTCCTGAGCGAGCCAGGCATTGAGCACGGCCCCGAGGAGCACGCCTACCAGGAGGGTGCTCACGAGGATGAGGATCGACTTTGTGCGGGGCGAAAACGAGAGCCAGTCCGTCATGGGGTATGCGTGCGCGGTGCACGAAATGGTTGGAGTGCGTCGGTTGGAGGCGTCCGGCCGGTCAGTTGTCTGTCGCTTCGAAGATGTCGTACGCCAGAGCCGTTTCCATCGAGACGTCTGGAAGCCCCAGCACCGCCTCAACGAGGGAGGCCTCCCCGTCCATTTGAAGGTGGGTCCCCGCATTGTAGGCGCCAAGCCCTGCGGTCAGCAGGAGGGCGACTACGGCTACGCGAAGAAAGGCCCAGGGCAGCGCCTCGTGAAAACTCCCAAGGGTTTCGGAAGCGGATGCAGCAGACGGAAGCCGCTTCATGACCCGCTGCGGGAATCCCGAATCGAAGGTGGCGCCAGTGGCTGGTTCGATGGTCTCGCGCAGAGTCGAGAGCGTGCGCAGTTCCTGTTGCAGCTGCGCATCGCGGGCCAGTTGTGCTGAAAGCCGCGCCTCTTCTTGCGGGGCAAGCGACCCCTCAAGAAAGCGAAGCAACTGTTCGTGCCGCCGGCTGGGATCCGTGCCGGCCTTGTCTGAAGGAAGGTGGGTCATGGTGAAGCTCTGCGAGCGGGTTAGGGCGTGTCGGGGGCGAGTAAGGGAGCGAGCTGTTCTTTGAGCTGGTTTGACGCGCGGTAGAGACGCGACATCACCGTGCCTTCCGGGATGTCGAGGATCTCCGCGGTTTCTTTGGTCGAGTAGCCTTGCAGCAGGCGCAGGACGACCACGCTGCGATGGTCTTCCGACAACGCCTGAAGCGCGCGGTATGTCAGCTGCTTTCGTTCTTCGCGTTCAAGATCGTCGCGGGCGTCGCCCGTCGGGTGGGGCAGTTCGTCTGCATGTGCCTCGCGGCTGAAAAAGCGGCGGGTCCAGCGTTTGCGTTTGCGGAGGACCTGCAGCGCCTGGTTGATGGCAATGCGCGTGAGGTAGGTGCCGAGGGTGCTTTCGCCTCTGAACTGATCCACGCGCTCAAATAGCCGAACAAAGGTTTCCTGGCCAGCATCGTCGGCGTCGGCTCCCGGACCGAGCATGCCGATGATCGTTGCCGCTACGCGGTCTTCATAGCGCTCCACAAGTTGCCGAAACGCGTGGCGGTTGCCCGCGCGTACGCGCCGCAGGAGTTCCTCATCAGAGGTGCCGGTAGCGGGCGTACCTTCAACCGAATCGGAAGACGGCATCAGCAGTGTCCGTTAGCAGAGAGGGAGCGCGGCTTATCACACGCTACTGCACGCGGTGCATGATCAGTGGCTTTAAAGGTTAGATGCCCCCGGCCGTTGCTTCATTCCATCCGTGGCGAAAGATTTTGGGTAACGCTTCCAACGCCCGGCCGTCCGCGGTCTTGAGGCTGCCTGGAAAGGAGCGAGTAGGTCTACACTGAGGAAGCAGTCAGCCCCCTCCGGTTGCGTGCGATGACGTGCCGAGATTTGCTGGCGCGCTTGCCTCGCGTCACGCCTGGGACGGACGTGTTGCGCAGTGGAGCGGCCGTAACGCGCGAGTCAAGCCCAAGCCAAAAAGGCAGCGTTGAATCCTCAATTCCCTGACGCTCGTGTGCCACCCCCACACGCCCACACCCCCATACGCAAAAAAAGCCCCGTCACCACGCCTGATACCAGGCAGGCGCCACGAGCTCCAGCAGGCGTTTGCTCACCTGCGTATTCTGAGCGGCAATGGTATCGCGGCGCGGGATGTCGAACGCCTGCGGGGCGTCGTGCAGGGTGGGGGTGAGGGTGGCGTCGAGCTGTTCGCTCCAGGTGGCCAACCAGTCGGCCGGGAGGGCGTCGGGTAGGGGATGGTTCTGAAGCAGGAGAATCAGGAGGGCCCAGATGCGCACCGTGGCGTCCGGTGCATAGCCGCCGCCGAGGGTAAGGACCGCCCGCCCGTCGGTGTACTCATCGGTCAGTGCCAGGATGCGGCGGAAAAGGCGCTCGAACCCCTGGGTCGTAAGCAGCAGGTCGGCCAGCGGATCGCTGAAATGCGCATCCGCGCCGCACTGCACCAGCAGCACATCGGGCTGGAAGTGGTCCAGCGCATACGGCACCACGCGCTCGAACACGTCGAGGTAGCTGTCGTCCTCGGTGAAGGGCTCCAGCGGCACGTTCAGGCTATAGCCTTTCCCGGCATCCCGGCCCAGTTCGTGCACGCGGCCCGTGCCCGGAAAGAGGTAGCGGCCCGTTTCGTGGAGGCTCAGGGTGAGCACGTCGGGGTCGTCGTAGTGCAGGGCCTGGACGCCGTCGCCGTGGTGGACGTCGACGTCCAGGTACGCCACGCGCAGCCCTTCCGCCCGCAGATGATGAATGGCCACCGACAGATCGTTATAGACGCAAAACCCGGAGGCGAGGGCGGCGTGGCCGTGGTGCAGGCCGCCCCCCAGCTGCAGCGCCTTCGGCGTCTGGCCGGAGGCCACGGCCTGGGCGGCATGGAGCGTCCCGCCGACCAGGAGCCGGGCCGCGTCGTGCATGTCCTCAAACACCGGCACATCGGCCGTGCCCAGTCCTTTCGCGGTGTCGTGCGTAGTCGGGTCGTCAGGTGCGGCCTGGGCTACCGCGTCTACAAAGGCTGGCGCGTGGACGGTGCACAGGGCTTCGCGGGAGGCGGGGGCCGGCTCGTCAAGGGGCAGGGGAACCTCCAGTGCCTCCAAGAGCGAGAGCAGCATCTCCTGCCGCACCGGGCTAAACGGGTGCTCCGGCCCGAAGTAGTACCGGTAGTAGTCGGGATGAAAGGTAAACGACGGCATGCGTCCCGGGGGAGAGCGGCGCGAGGAGGGCGAACGGACAGCGGTGTTGGGGATCAGGCCGTAGGCGGGCCGATGGGGGGCCAGAGCACGTCAATGCCCTCGGCATGGAGGGCCCGTGCCAGTGCGCGGGTTTTGATGGTGTCGACCTGAAAGAGCACGCGCAGCGCGTTGGCAGATTCGCTGTAGGAGAGGACGGAGCGAATGTTGCCGCCTTGCCGTGCCACCGTGGCCGTCAGGCGCGCCAGTTGTCCGGTCTCATCGGGCAGGCGTACTTCCAGGCGCCCGCCAGGCTTGCTGATGCCGGTCAGGCGCATGAGCGCATCCAGCAGGTCTGTGCCCGTTACGATGCCGACGAGGATCTCGCCGTCCACCACGGGCAGGCATCCGATGGCATGCTGCCGCATCAGGCGGGCGGCCTCTTCGATGGGATCGAGCGGACCCGCCGTGTGGGGCGGCTGGCTCATCACATCGGCCACCGCATCGGTGGGGTCGAACGGATCGCTGCGCAGTTGACTCGTGGCGAGGCGGAGGTCGCGGTCCGTGATGACGCCCACGAGGCGGTCGTCGCGTAGCACCGGCAGGTGGCGCACCTGCTGGTTCTGCATGAAGGCGTAGACGGCGCCCAGCGACTGATCGGCTGTGGCGGTGTGAACGGGCGCCTGCATCAGGTCTTGTACAAGCATGGCATCAGCACGTGGGTGAGCGGAGGTCTGGCGTCACGAGGGGCGAACGGGGGGCAACGGATAGGGTGCTAAGGACGAAGGGGGGCTGCCGAAGACGGAGATCCTTCCGCTGTCACGCCGCTCGCTTTAAGGCGGTCTCGAACAGGGCCTGCACGTCGTCCGGCGCCCGCACGGGGCGGCGGCGTTCGGCATCCACAAAGCAAAGCGTTACATGACCGGTGACGAGGACCTTGGCCTCGCCCGCACGGCGCACCTCGTAGGTGATGGTGATGCTGCTGGTGGGCGCCTCGCTAAACATCGCGCGGATGACCAACTCATCGTCGTAATGCGCGGGGCGCTTGAACTGGAGGCCAAGGTCCACCACCGGCATCATCACGCCGCGGTCCTCCAGCGCTTTGTACGCAAGGCCCATTTCGCGGAGGGCTTCCGTGCGGGCGGCCTCAAAATAATCGACAAAGTGGGTGTGGTACACCACCCCCATGGGGTCGCATTCGCGGTAGCGTACGCGGTGACGGTAGTCAAACTGATAGGTGGCCATGAGGCAAACCGGTTACGCAAGCAGCAGGAAGTTACGAGGTTGGGGCGGCAACCGAGGGGTTGGCCGGGGCCTCGTCGAAGATGCCCATCTGGTCGAGATTGCGCAGGCGGGCATCCAACAAGTCGGGTACGGAAAGGGCCTGCAGGTCGTGGAGCACCTGCGCGATGGCCTGTCCGGTAGTGGTAAAGAGCTGCTCCGGATCGCGGTGGGCGCCGCCCGTCGGCTCCGGTACGATCTCGTCCACCACGCCGACCTCCACCAGGTCGGGCGCCGTGAGTTTGAGCGCACGCGCGGCCTCTTCTTTGTAATCCCAGGAGCGCCACAGAATCGACGAGCAGCTCTCCGGTGAGATCACCGAGTACCAGGCGTTCTCCAGCATCAGCATGCGGTCGCCCACCCCAATGCCCAGCGCTCCACCGGAGGCGCCCTCGCCAATCACCACCACCACAATGGGCACCGGGAGCTGCGCCATCTCAAACAGGTTGCGGGCGATGGCCTCGGCCTGGCCCCGTTGCTCGGCTTCGAGGCCGGGGAACGCGCCGGGCGTATCCAGCAGCGTAATGACGGGCTTGTTGAACTTGGCCGCGAGCTTCATCAGGCGCAGCGCCTTACGGTAGCCTTCGGGGTTGGGCATCCCAAACCGCCGAAACTTGCGCTCTTTCGTATCGCGCCCTTTCTGGTGGCCGAGCACGAGCACCGTCTGGTCCGCATAGCCATGCTGGGCCCCTTTGAACGAGGCAAAGCCGCCCACGATGGCGCGGTCGTCGCCATAGGCCCGGTCGCCGTGGAGCTCCACAAAGTCCTCCGTGAGGGCATCGATGAAGTCCTGCGTGTAGGGCCGCAGCGGATGACGGGCGATCTGCACCCGCTGCCAGCGCGTGAGGTTCTGGTAGATGGAGCGCTCCAGTTCCTTCACGCGCGATTCCAGCGCGGCGATCTCCTCCGAAAGGTCGATGGAGAGGTTGTTCGCGTCAAGCGTGCGCATCTCGTCAAGCTTTTGCTCCAGCTCTACGAGCGGCTTCTCAAAGTCGAGGAGGTATTGCGAATCATTGTTCGGCATAACAGGAGGGAATGATGCAGCAGTCGTGCGGTGCGTCCCGGTAGACCATTTAATATACAAATCCGCAGACCAACCGCACACAGATGGGATGAGAACCGTGTGACGAAAGCACGGCGTGGCTGGGTGGCAAGGACACCAGAGGCGTGTGGCACGTTCCTCAACGGTCGATTCCCGTTCGTAACCCTCCTTTCGTATTGATGACCCCTGCCGATCATCTTCAGGCGGCCCAGACCATCGCCGTGGTCGGCTGCTCCGACCGCCTGACGCGCACCAGTCACCAGATCGCGCGCTACCTGCAGGACGCCGGCTATACCATTGTACCGGTCAATCCCGAGATTGACGCCGCGTTGGGCCTCACCAGCTACCCGGACCTCGCGGCCGTGCCCGCGGACGTGCGCATTGATATCGTCAACATCTTTCGCCGGCCCTCGGCAGCGGCGGCGATGGTGGAGGATGCCGTGGCTCGGGCTGCGCAGCAGGAGCACCCGCCCGTGGTGTGGCCTCAACTGGGCGTGCACACGCCGGCGGCCGAGGCGACGGCTACCGCGGCCGATCTGCCCTACGTAAAGGGACACTGCATCCGGGTAGTGCATCAGCTGCAGATGGAGTAGAGGGGCCGCCCGGGCGTTGCTGACATGGGGAGCGTCGGGCGTGTGGGCGACGGAAGAACGTCTCGAACGCCCGCGAGGCCAGCGCGTATAGCCCCTCCTTTTCTGCGCCTGCCGTGTGCCCCTGTGTCGTCCGTTTCCTCCATCTATCAGACCGAAGTGCAGCGCTTGCTGCCGCTGGCGGCGCCCGTGGTGGCCACCCAACTGGGGCAGGTATCCCTCGGCTTTGTGGACACCCTGATGGTTGGGCGCCTGGGCGCAGAGGAACTCGCCGGCGTGGCGCTGGGCAACACCACCTTCTTCTTTATCCTGGTGATGGGCTTCGGGGTGTTGTCCGCCGTGGGGCCGATGGTGTCGCAGGCCTTTGGCGCCGCGGCTCCGCGAAAAGCCGGCCGCGCCGTGCGGCAGGGCTTCTGGCTGGGCCTGGCGCTGGCCGTGCCGGCGGTGCTTCTCCTCTGGAACGTGGCGCCGTTCTGGCGGCTGATGGGGCAGGCCGACCAGACGGTCGAGATCGCGCAGGCGTATCTGCGGATGATGGCCCTGGGACTCCTCCCCGCGTTTTGGTTTATGGCCCTGCGGTGTTTTGTGGAGGGCGTCTCCCGGCCCTTACCTGTTACCCTCATCATCTTTACCTGTGCGGTGCTCAACGTGGGGGCCAATTACGTGTTGATGTTTGGGGCCCTGGGCGTTCCCGCGCTTGGGCTGGTCGGGACGGGCATCGCCAGCGCGATCGTCTATACCGTCATGTTTGGGCTCCTGCTACTGTACGTTATGCGGGCCTCTGACTTCCAGGCGTATCACATTTTTGAGCATGTGGGGCGGCCCGATCCTACGTATTTTCGGGCGCTGTTTCGCATCGGGTGGCCCATCGGGGTGCAGTGGGGGATGGAGGCGGGCCTCTTCACCATGACCGCCCTGCTGGTGGGGCTGCTGGGGACGATTGAGCTGGCGGCTCACCAGATCGCGGTGCAGTGCGCGGCCATTGCCTTTATGCTCCCGCTGGGGGTAGGCATTGCAACGTCCGTGCGGGTGGGGCAGCGCGTAGGCGCCCGGGCCCCTCTACAAGCCCGGTGGGCCGGATACGCGGGACTGTCGCTGGCTACGGTGTGCACAGTGGGCACCGCGCTCCTGTTCTGGACGTTTCCGGAGCCCATCGCGCGAGCCTTCATGGCAGAGACGATGCCCGACGCCCCGGCGGTGATCTCGCTGGCCGCCACGCTGCTGGGCGTCGCTGCAGTCTTTCAGTTGGCCGATGGCCTACAGGTGGCCGCCGCTGGCGCGCTCCGCGGCCTCAAGGATACCCGGGTGCCGATGGTGATCGCGTTTATCTCCTACTGGGGCCTCGGGCTGGGCGTCGGGGCCGGGCTGGGGCTCTACCTCGATCTCGGCGCCGTGGGGCTCTGGTGGGGGCTCGTCACGGGGCTGACGGTGGCTGCGGTGTTGCTAAGCTGGCGGTTTCAGCGGATTACGGGGACCATGCTCCACAACACGGCAGCCGTAGAGGAGGTACTGACCGCCGAGCAACGCCCGCCCGCTTACCCCTTGGCAGAGGAAGATGGCGTGGCAAACTCCACTGCGCAGCCGGGTGGCGGAGATTGATGTTCTGTGGATATGCCGGCCATGCGGGACCTATCATTACAACTCAGGGTCTTACAGAACAGGAAGTTAAGCCCTTTTCATCTGTGCGAAAGGTCCCGTCTCTAAGATGATGTGAATAGGCCACGGCGACGCCCGTTACGGCTTTAAAATAGTTGTAACATAATGTGTCGGTATTGTACATTGGGCGCTACTTGACGCTTCAGGAGTCTGCGCGCCAATCTGCTGGGCCCTCTTACTGTACCCCCACGGCTTCCCTACAAGCCGCCCCCATAGCGCACCTCCTGTGCCTTACATCCAACTCGCCTGACGCCCCGCAATGCCTCAGATCTTTCCGAAAAAGGCCAACAACCTGCCGGTCGTATCGCTGGTCGGCACCATGTTTGGCGGCGTGCTTCTTATCCTGCTGGTGTGGTACTACTTCTCGCCTGATTTCTTGTGGACGGGATACCAGCCCAGCCAACCGGTGGAGTTTAGCCACCGCCTGCATGCCGGAGAGCTGGGCATGGACTGCCAGTACTGCCACAACTGGGTGGAGGTCTCCAGCCACGCCAACGTGCCGTCTACGCAAACCTGCATGAACTGCCACAACCAGATCCAGACGCAGTCGCTTAAGCTGCTCCCGGTCCGGGAGAGCTGGGCGTCTGGCCGGCCCATCGAATGGGTGAAGGTGCATCACCTGCCCGACTACGCGCACTTTAGCCACGCCGGGCACGTGGACGCAGGCGTGGGGTGCGAAACATGCCACGGGCAGATCAGCGAGATGGAGGTCGTCTACCAAGCCGAGTCCCTGTCTATGGGCTGGTGCCTGGAGTGCCACCGCCAGCCGGAGCTCTACCTGCGGCCGAATGAGGAGATCACGACTATGAATTACGTGCAACCAGCCGACTTTGTAGAGCGCAATCTGGAGCGTATTCGTGAACAAGGCATCCAGCCGCCGACCAACTGCTCTGCCTGCCACTATTAGAAGCCCCCGCGATACTTAATGCGTAACCCACAGACGGACGAACGCGCTGCTATGGCCGACGACTACACGCCCTCCGATGCTCCTGATGATGCTGCGGCTGATACTGCCGCTGGCGCCTCGGGCGATGGGATGATTGAGCTGCCCGTAATTGAGGCAGGCGATGCGTACCGCGAGAAGCCCAAGCAGCGGTTCTGGCGCAGCGTAGCTCAGTTAGAGGAAGATCCCGACTACAAGGAGGTCACCAAAAACGAATTTCGGCCCGGAGCCGAAGAGCCGCCCAGTGGCGCTAACCGCCGGCAGTTCCTGCAGCTGATGGGGGCCTCGCTGGCCATGGGCGGGCTTGCCGCTTGCCGGCGCCCGACGGAAAAGATCTTGGCCTACGCGCGGAAGCCAGAGGAGGTCATCGAAGGTGTAGCCATGCGCTATGCCACGGCGATGCCCTTCCAGGGGCACCTGCGGAGCCTGCTGGTGCGCAACAGCGAGGGGCGCCCCACCAAGGTGGAAGGTAACGCGGAGCACCCGCAGGGCCACGGCGCCACCAGCGTCTTTGAGCAGGCCTCCATCCTAAACCTGTACGACCCCGACCGCTCCCGCACCGTACAGCAAGACCGCTCCGACACCAGCTGGCGGGCGTTTGTTGACTTCGCGCGGGAGATGCACGCCGATGCGGCCAACCGCTCCATCGCGGTCCTCGCCGAGCCGTCTTATGCGCCCACCACGGCCGCCCTGCGCGCGCAACTGGAAGCGCAGTACGCGGAGGTTCAATGGATAACGTACGATCCGCGAGGAGAGGATCCGGCCCGACTGGGCATGCAGCAGGCCTTCGGTGCGCCCTACCTGCCGGATTACCGGTTTGACGAGGCCGAGGTTATCGTCAGCCTTGAAGCTGACTTCCTCGGGGCTACGGACGTCAATTCTGTGATGAACAACCGGCGCTTCGCGGATGGCCGCCGCCTCAACGGCCCGGAAGACGCCATGAGCCGCCTCTACGTGGCCGAGAGCAACTACACCATTACCGGCGCGCAAGCCGACCACCGCGAGCGCATGCGCTCTACCGATGTGCGCGCCTTTGCCGCAGCTATCGCTGCCGGGCTGGGCGTGGGCGACGTAGGCACCGCCGGCGATCGCTTTGCAGGCCACCCCGTGGTCGAGGCTATCGTGGAAGACCTGGAGGCTGCTGGCGCCAACGGCGTGCTCCTGGCCGGCGATGCGCAGCCCCCCGAGGTGCATGCGCTCTGCGCTGCCATCAACGACGCCTTGGGGGCGATCGGCACCACCATGCTTCTCTATGACACGGAAGAAGGCACGCAGCCGCCCCAGCCGGAGCCCGCGCAGGCCGAAGCACTGACCGCGCTGGTGGAGGATATGCAAGCTGGCGCCATCGATGTGGTGCTGATGCTTGGCGTAAACCCGGTCTATGATGCCCCGGCTGACCTGAACTTTGCTGAAGCGCTCGCCAATGTGCGGCGTACGGTGCACGCCGGGCTGCACGTAGACGAGACGGCGCGCGCCTGTGCCTGGCATGTGCCGCTGGCACACTACCTCGAAAGCTGGGGCGATGGCCGGAGCTACGACGGCACGCTGTCAGTCGCTCAGCCGCTGATTGCACCGCTGTACGAAGACGCCCATTCCGCCATCGAAATCCTGAACGCCTTCGCCACGGGCCGTGACCAGTCCGGGTACGACATCGTTCGCGCACAATGGCGCGGGGTGCTCTCCGAAAACTTCGAGCGCGACTGGCGCCGGGTGTTGCACAGCGGGTTCCAGCCGGATACCGGCTACACCACCGTTACCCCCAGCGCGGCCGCCATCACCCTGGAAGACCACGGGGAAGCCGACGGCCTCGAAGTCGTCTTCCGGCTCGATCCCAGCGTGTACGACGGCCGCTTTGCCAACAATGCGTGGATGCAAGAGCTGCCTGACCCCACCACCAAGATCGTGTGGGACAACGTGGCTATGGTAAGCCCCGGCACAGCCGAAGAGTTGGGCCTGGAGGTGCGCTACAGCGCCGGCAACTACTACGCCGACCTGATTGAGGTGAGCGTCAATGGCACCAGCGTAGAGCTCCCTGTATGGATACAGCCCGGGCATGCCGACGGCGTGGTCACGGTGTCCATGGGGTACGGCCGGGACATCCACTCGCGCCGGTCAGCCCGCAACACCAACTTCTTTGACACCGACGACTACACCGACATTTACGGGCAGGGGCGCGCCATTGGAACCGGCGTGGGCACCAGCGTGGCGCCCCTCCGCACCACCGAAGCCCTCCGGGTAGCCCCGAACGCCTCCGTCAGTGCTACGGGGCAGACGTACCAGATCGTGACGACGATGGAGCACGGGGCTATCGAGCTGGAGTCGCGGCCGCTCTATCGCATGGGCACGTACGAGGAGTTCCAGGCAAACCCCGAGTTTGTGATGGACGTGGAGCCCTACATCCCCAAAGGCGAGGATGCGCGCACGTATCCCGAGCTGTGGGAAGAGGATCACCCGAAGGATCAGCCGGCCATGCGCAACAATCCCTACTATAAAAACCAGTGGGGGATGGTCATCGACCTGAACGCCTGTACCGGCTGTAATGCCTGTGTGGTGGCGTGCCAGAGCGAAAACAACATCCAGGTCATTGGCAAGCAGGAGGTAGGCAATGGTCGCGAGATGCACTGGCTCCGGATCGACCGGTACTTTGTAAGCCCCGGCGTAGAGCCGGAGGACGTGCCCGAAGATCCGCAGATGGTCCTGCAGCCGGTACCCTGCCAGCACTGCGAGAACGCCCCGTGCGAGGCGGTCTGCCCTGTGGCAGCCACCTACCACTCGCCCGACGGGATGAACCAGATGATTTACAACCGCTGCATTGGCACGCGCTACTGCTCCAACAACTGCCCCTATAAGGTGCGGAAGTTTAACTATTATAACTGGAGCAAGACGCTGCCGACGACCACGCGGATGGGCCTCAACCCCGACGTCACGGTCCGCTCGCGCGGCGTGATGGAGAAGTGCTCGTACTGCATCCACCGCATTCGCGGCACGCAGCAGCGCGCCAACATTGAGGACCGCGACATTCGCGACGGCGAGATGAAGACCGCCTGCCAGCAGGCCTGCCCCGCCGGTGCCATTACCTTTGGCGACCTCAACGACACCGACAGCGAAGTAAACCGCTGGAAGGCCAACCCGCGCCGGTACGAGATGCTGAGCGAGTACAACCTCAAGCCGCGCACCTCCTACCTGGGCCGGGTGCGCAATCCCAACCCCCGCCTCGACGAAGCCCGGCGCACCGCCTGATTCACGCCCCGGCGGTTCGCTGCCGGTCTGACCCGTTCTATCCAGAAGACCCTTATACATCGTGGCCAACCACCCACAAAGCGGCCAGCAAGCGGAGTACTACGAAGGTCCTCCCACCCTGGTGAAGGGCGAGCACTCGTTCCACGACATTACCAACCTGGTCTCCCACCACGCGGAGAAAAAAACGCCGATGGCGTGGCTTGCGGCCTTTTCCGTCGCCTCGCTCGGCGTAGTCCTGCTGCTCACCATGCTGGCCTACCAGGTCTGGAACGGCGTGGGCGTGTGGGGCAACAACCAGCCCGTGGCCTGGGGTTGGCCCATCGTAAACTTTGTCTTCTGGGTGGGCATCGGTCACGCCGGTACGCTCATCTCGGCGGTGCTCTTCCTCTTCCGGCAGTCCTGGCGGACATCCATCAACCGGGCGGCGGAGGCGATGACCATCTTTGCCGTTATCTGTGCCCTCATCTTCCCCACCTTCCACGTGGGGCGCGTCTGGGTCGTCTACTGGATGCTGCCCATCCCCAACCAGATGGAGATGTGGCCGCAGTTTAAGAGTCCGTTGCTGTGGGACGTGTTCGCAGTGTCCGTGTACTTCACCGTCTCGCTCCTCTTCTGGTACGTAGGCCTTGTCCCGGATCTGGCCACGCTGCGCGATCGCGCGAAGAACATCTGGCGCAAGCGCGTCCTGGGCTTTTTCTCTCTGGGTTGGACCGGCGCCAACCGCCACTGGCGCAACTATGAGAAGACCTACCTCATCCTGGCCGGCCTGGCCACCCCGCTGGTGCTTTCCGTGCACTCCGTGGTGTCGTTTGACTTTGCGGTGTCCATCATCCCCGGTTGGCATACCACCATCTTTCCGCCCTACTTTGTGGCCGGGGCCATCTTTTCTGGCTTTGCGATGGTGATGACGTTGCTGGTGGTGGCCCGGGTCATCTACAACCTGAAGGACTTGATTACGCTGGACCACTTGGAGAAGATGAATATCGTTATCCTGGTGACCGGGTCGATTGTGGGCTTCGCGTACATCACCGAGTTTTTCGTGGCGTGGTATTCCATGGTGGAGTACGAGCAATACGCCTTCCTTAACCGGGCCATCGGTCCGTACGCGTGGGCCTATTGGATCATGATGACGTGTAACCTGATAGCGCCTCAGTTATTCTGGGTGCGTCGCTTCAGGCGAAGCATCCCCCTCATGTTTGCCATCTCCATCGTGGTAAACATCGGGATGTGGTTTGAGCGGTTTGTGATTACGATCACCTCGCTCCACCGCGACTTCCTGCCGAGCTCCTGGGGCTACTACACGCCCACGTTTGTGGATATCGGCACCTTCATCGGGTCGTTCGGGCTGTTCTTCTTCCTGTTCCTGCTCTTCCTTCGGTTCGTGCCCATGGTGGCCGTGTCTGAAGTGAAGGGTGTGATGCCGGAGGCGGATCCGCACTTTTACGATGACCACGGCGACGGCCACAGTGCCGGGACGCCCACGCCCGCCCCACAGCCCTCTGGAGGGACCTCCTGAGCGGCGCCAGCTCTGATGGTCGCTGCCCGCACCTTCTGATTTCTCAACGTCCTGAGCCATGCTAAAGCAACTCACCCGTCAGATTAAGCTTTCGATGGGCATCTTCGAAAGCAACGGCGACACCACCTACGGCGTCCTGGCGGAGTTCTCGAACCCGGGAACCCTGCTGGATGCCGCCCGCGAGACGCGCAAAGCCGGCTACCGGTACTTTGACACGCACAGCCCCTTCCCGGTGCACGGGATGGACAAGGCAATGGGGCTGGGGCAGTCCATCATTGGTCCCATCGTGTTTGGGGGGGCACTGGCCGGGCTGGCGCTGGCCGTGTGGATGCAGTGGTGGATGGGGGCGATTGACTATCCGCTCAACATCAGCGGGAAGCCCTTCTTCTCAACGGAGCCGTCTACCCCCATCATGTTTGAGCTCACCATCCTGTTTTCTGCCCTCACGGCGGTGGCGGCGATGCTGGCGCTCAACGGACTCCCCCGGCCGTACAACCCCCTGTTTTACTCCGAGAACTTCCGGCGCGCTACCGATGACGGCTTCTTCCTGCACATCGGCGCCAACGACGGGCAGTTTGAGCTGGAGCGCACCCAGGAATTTCTGGAAAGCATCGGCGGATACAACGTCGAGGTGATCGAAGACCGTGAGACGGCCACGGCCACGTCCGAATAGCCTGCCCCACTGGGTCCATTTGCTACCTACCGATTTAACCCGTTGCACCATGCGGAGTCTTCTGACCTCATCCTCCTTAACGCTTGTGCTGGCTGCGCTTGTGCTGCTCACGGGCTGCCGTGAAATGCGCTCGGAGCGGGAGCCCATTCAGCCGCAGCAAAATATGTACTACGACGAGAGCTTCGGCCCGCAAGAGGCCAATCCATTCTTTGCGGATGGGATGGCCGACCGGCGACCGGTGGCCGGATCGGTGGCTCGGGGTAACCTCAAGGAAGATACCCGCTTTTACACCGGGCGCGACGAAGAGGGTAACCTGATTGAGCGCATTCCGCTGGCGGTAACCCGCGAGTTTTTGGAGCGGGGGCAAAACCGCTACAACATTTACTGCTCCATGTGTCATGGCGAGGCCGGGGATGGGCAGGGCATCATCATGACAGGGGATTATGGCTACACCCCGGCGCAAACCTACCATAGCTCCCGTCTGCGCGACGAAGTCTCGGACGGTTACCTGTACGATGTCGTAGCCAATGGCGTCCGGAGCATGCCCGGCTACGCGCAGCAGATCTCGGTGTCCGACCGCTGGGCCATCGTGGGGTACATCCGGGCCCTCCAGCGTAGCCAGTACGCTGGCGAAGGCGACCTTCCCGGCAGCGTTATCCGAGAAATTGAGCAGGGCCGTAGTGCCAACATCCAAGGCGGACGTACCGGCGAGGAGTAACGCACGTCGCATGTGCGCCTCCGCTACGGCAGCCTCTACCATTCATTCTGCGTTTCCGACCACGCCTCCCTTTCCATGGCAGAAAAGCCCACATCCTCCAGTTCGCCCCTTACCTGGCTGATTGATCCGGTGCAGCCGACGCAGGATCACGCTGAGGACCGGTATCGGTTTACCGCCAGCGTCCGCTCCTGGGTGATCCCCACGGCGCTGGGCGCCGCGCTCCTCATCCTGAGCCTGGTGACGCTCTTTACCGGCGAGACCCAGCGTTTCCTCTACGCCTACCTCACGGGGTGGTCGTTCTTGCTTAGCATTGCGCTGGGCGCGCTGTTCTTCCTGCTGATCCACCACATCACAAAGGCTCACTGGAGCACGGTGGTCCGGCGTATCGCGGAGGCAGTGGCCTATAGCTTCCCCATGCTGGCTGTGCTTTCGATCCCCATACTGCTGGGGATGTACGACCTCTATCACTGGACGCATCCGGAGCTTCTCGATCCGGCGTCCCCGGACTTCGATCCCATCATCGACGGGAAGTCGCCCTACCTGAACGAGCCCTTCTTCTTTGCACGCCTCGCCATCTACTTCCTGGCGTGGACGGTGCTATCGTACAAGCTGTACACGCGCTCCCTGGCCAGCGATGTAGAACATGCGCCGGACACGAACTACAATCTTCGGTTCACCAGCGCCTGGGGCATCCCCGTGTTTGGCGTGACCACAGCGTTTGCCGCTATGGATCTGCTCATGACGCTTGAGCCGCACTGGTATTCGACGATCTTCGGCATCTACTACTTCGCAGGCGCCTTCCTGAGTGCTGTCTGCCTCATCACGCTCATTGCCGGGTTCTTGCAGCGCCGTGGGGGCATGTTGCAGCAGACCATCACGACGGAGCACTACCATGACCTCGGCAAATGGATGTTCGCCATGACGGCGTTCTGGGCCTACATCGCCACCAGTCAGTACATGCTGCTTTGGTACGCCAACATTCCCGAAACGACGGTCTGGTACCGCATGCGGTTTGAGGGCGGCTGGATGGCCCACACCAATGCGCTGGTGATCTTCCACTTTGTGCTGCCCTTCCTCATCTTGCTTCCCCGGGCCGCCAAGCGCGCGCTACCGCTGCTTAGCGTGATGGCCGGGTGGCTGATCGTCATGCACTGGTTCGACCTGCACTGGGTGGCCTTCCCCAACGCGTTCGCTGAGGGCGGCTTTCACTGGGTAGATATCTCCGTCGGCCTTGGACTGTTGGGCATCTTCGTTGGCGCTATCGTGTACCGGTTGAGCCGCCATCCACTGGTCCCACAGAAGGATCCGTATCTGCAGCGGTCGCTAAAATTTGAAAACTTTTAAGCAGCGCTCTACCGTCGCCCCCTTGTTTTCATGCCCGTTTCACCCCCTGTGCTGATCCTACGTGCAGGGTGCTACGTCACACCTGTACGTTCTTGAAAGACAACGCTATGCCTGAAAACACCTCCCATACCGACGCGCTCCCGCCGCCCGAGCTGATTGCCCCCGTAGAACGGCAGCCCGTAGAACCTGGGCCGATTACGTTTCAGTGGAAGCCTGTTGAGGGAGCTGAAGGGTACGAAATACAGGTTGCGCGCGATCGCAACTTTGAGGACATCGCGCTGAGTATTGCCGTCGAACCCGCTACGCGCCGCACGGTGAGGGGCCCCTTCGAGGATGTGGAGAATGAGGGGTTTTACTGGCGGATGCGGACGGAGCACGATGACCACTTTGGCACGTTCGGGCCACCCGCTCAGTTTATCGTGGCCACGCCGGAGATGCTCGAAGCTATGGCCGCAGTGGCCTCGCGCCCAGATGCCGAGGAGGACTATGGCCCGGTAGCTGAACTCTTTCGCGCCGCCTCCCTGGAGGTGCGGGCGGAAGTCACCGGCTCTCAAGACTACCGCGACCAGGAAGAGGAGATGGGCGTGGAGCATGAGGGTATTGAAGCCAGCCAAATCCTGGCGCTGACGGTGGTCACCATCGTGATCATCGGGATGTTGGTGGCCGTGGTCTTCCAGCTGTACGGCAGCACCACCGCCAATCTTCGGTCAGACGTGGCCGCCACGGCCAACTATCCGGAGCTCCGTGAGACCCGCGCGCAGGCGCAACGCTTGCTGACGCAGTTCGAGGCCGTAGAGGGCGAGGACGACGTATTCCGCATTCCCATCGACCGGGCCATCGACCTCATGGCACGCGAAGCTGAAACGGCAGAGGATACGACGCTCGCTTTCCCGTCGGATGAACCCGCCTCCCCGTGACGGACGTAGGAGAGGCGTGTATTCGATGGCTACTACTCCAATCCTTTCCTATCACACCCTATGTTGCGGCATGTGCTCACATATCTGCTGGTCGTAGGGATTCTGATGGTCTGGCCCGCCGATACGCTGGCACAGCGTTCGGGACAAACCAATGCCATCTACGATGAAGTAGACCTCGTAGAAAAGCTCGGAGAGCAAGTCGCGACCGACGCCACCTTCTATAATGAAGCGGGCGAGGCCGTACAGCTGTCCGACTTCCTGGACGGGGAGACGCCCGTTGTGCTGTCGCTCGTCTACCATGAATGTCCGATGCTCTGCAGCCTTATCCTGGATGGCGTCACCGAAAGCCTGCGCGAGCTGGCCTGGACGCCGGGTGAGGAGTTTGAGAAGCTGACGGTGAGCTTCAACGCAATTGAAACGCCGGAGGTAGCTAAGCGTCAGAAAGACCGTTACTTAGCAGAACTTAACAGACCAGAAGCAGCAGACGGGTGGCACTTTCTGACGGGGGATGAAGCAGCTATCGCCCAGCTCACGGAATCGGTAGGGTTTACGTTCACGTGGGTGGAAGAACAGCAGGAGTACGCGCATCCATCGACGCTTATTTTTATCAGTGGGGACGGCACGATTACGCGGTATCTCCACGGTATGCGTTTCCCAGAGCGCGACATGCGCAACGCACTCGTCGAAGCTTCGGAAGGACGTGTGGGCTCGATCATGGATCGGGCGATCATGTACTGCTTTCAGTTCGACCCGTCCTCAAACGCTTATGTACTGCATGCGTGGAACGTCATGAAAATCGGCAGCATCCTCGGCGCGTTTGCGCTGGGGGGCGTACTGCTGGTGTTCTGGCGGCGGGAAAACAAACAGTTGAGTGCGTGGGACAACGCCCACCCCTCAGCAACCACCTGATTCTTTTTGCTTGACCCTAACCATCATGGGTAATTCCAACGGAACCGTATGGCTTCCCGAGGGCGCATCGACCGTTGCGTCTGAAATCGACTGGCTCTTCTACTTCGTCACCTGGACGAGCTTGGCCATCATGCTGCTGGTTGTAGGCGGCCTGATTTACCTGGCGTACACATATCGCCGCCGCAGCGCGGACGATGCGCCCCAGCCCATTAAGGAAAGCAAGCTGTTGGAAATCTCCTGGGTGGTGATTCCCACCATCCTGGTGCTGCTGGTATTCACGTGGGGCTTTCAGGGCTACCTGAAGCTAACCGTGGCGCCGCCCAACGCGTACGAAATTCAGGCGACGGCCTTCTCATGGGGCTGGAGCTTCGATTACCCGAATGGCGCGTCGTCTAACAACCTCCACGTTCCGGTCGATCGGCCGGTGAAGGTCAACATGAGCAGCGAGGATGTGCTGCACAGCCTCTTCATTCCGGCCTTCCGCGTGAAGCAGGACGTGCTGCCCGATCGCTACTCCTCGGTGTGGTTTGAAGCCACGCGCGAAGGGGAGTATCACCTTTTCTGCTCTGAATACTGCGGCACGCAGCACGCCGAAATGATCGCGACCGTGCACGTGCACTCGCAAACTGACTTTAACGAGTGGCTGGCTGATGCTGCCATGGACGAGGACATCCCACTACCGGAACTGGGCGAACGCCTGTTTGGGCAGCAGGGGTGCCAGCAGTGCCACAGCATTGACGGCACCTCCGGTATAGGGCCCACCATGCAAGGGCTCTACATGAACGATCGGCTGCTGCAAAGCGGGGAGACCGTAACGGCAGACGAGAACTACCTCCGCCAAATGATTATCGAGCCCACGGCACAGGTGGTAGAGGGGTATCCAGCGGGCGTGATGCCCTCGTATGCGCGCCTCTCGGAGCGAGAGATCAATGCATTGGTTGCCTACATCAAAGAACTGGAGTAACGCGCCCTACACGATGCCCAGGCGCCAGAAACCGACGGTGCAGCGTGGCATTTGCATAGCCAGATTATCCCATCAGATCACGTAACGACCTATGTCTTCAGCTACAGCAACGCACGATGGAGGCTCGGCCTCAGCGGCTGGCTCTTCGGAGGCGCCCAACTATCTGAACCATCAGAAGACCATCCGGTCGTGGTTGCTGACGCTGGACCACAAGCGCATCGGGGTGCTGTACGCCGTCACGCTGGCGACTGTCTTCCTGATCGCCGGTCTGCTTGCCATTGCTGTTCGCCTGGAGCTTTTCATGCCGGGCGAGACGATCATGAGCAACGATGCGTACAATCAGACCTTCACGATGCACGGCATCATGATGGTCTTTTTGTTTATCGTGCCCTCCATTCCGGCTATTCTGGGTAACTTCGTGCTGCCCATGCAACTGGGCGCCAAAGACGTGGCCTTCCCCCGGCTTAACCTGGCCAGTTGGTACGTGTACATGATTGGAGGCGCGCTGGTGGTCACGGCGCTCCTGGTGGGTTCGGTCGATACCGGGTGGACGTTCTACACCCCGTACTCGTCGTCGGGTAGCATGTCGGTGCTGTACATGACGCTGGCGATCTTCATCGCGGGCTTCTCCTCAATCTTTACGGGAATCAACTTTATCGTCACCATCCACAAGATGCGGGCGCCCGGCCTTACGTGGAACCGGCTGCCGCTCTTCGTCTGGGGCCTCTATGCCACCAGCATTGTGATGGTGCTCGCCACGCCGGTCATCGGAATCACGATGATCCTGCTCTTCCTGGAGCGCCTCCTGCAAATTGGCATCTTCGACCCCGCCCTGGGTGGCGATCCGATCCTCTTTCAGCACTTCTTCTGGTTTTACAGCCACCCGGCCGTGTACATCATGATTCTGCCGGCCTTCGGCATTATATCAGAACTGATGACAGCCTTCTCGCGCCAGCGTATCTTTGGCTACAAGGCCATTGCGCTCTCGTCGGTAGCGATCGCGTTGCTGGGCTTCCTCGTCTGGGGCCACCACATGTTCGTCTCTGGGCAGTCGGCCATCTCGGGCATTGTGTTCTCGCTCATTACCTACCTGATCGGTATTCCATCAGGCATTAAAATCTTTAACTGGGTGGCCACGATGTATAAGGGGTCGGTGTGGCTACAGACGCCCATGCTATACGCCCTGTCGTTCCTCTTCCTGTTTACCATTGGTGGGTTGACCGGGATTATGGTTGGTGTGCTGGCGGTGGACGTTCACCTGCACGACACATACTATGTGGTGGGGCACTTCCACTATGTGATGATGGGCGGAACCGTCATTGCGCTGCTGGGAGGGATGCACTACTGGTGGCCCAAGATCACCGGTAAAATGTATAACGAGACGCTGGGTAAAATTGGGGCGATCCTCATCTTTATTGGGTTCAACGCTACCTTCTTTCCCCAGCTGATTCTTGGCGCGCGGGGTATGCCACGGCGCTATGCCACCTACGTGGAAGAGTTTACCTTTCTGCACCAGGTATCCACCATAAGCTCCCTGGTGCTGGCCGCAGGCCTGTTCCTCGTGCTGGGCTATATGGTGCACTCCCTGTTCTGGGGTGAGAAGGCGACCTCCAACCCGTGGGGCGCGGCTACGCTGGAGTGGACCATGGCCACCTCACCACCGGATCCGCACAACTTTACCCGCACCCCGATTGTGACCCGTGGGCCGTACGATTTTCACCTGGCTGACGAGGTCTTCGGACCGCGGCATGTAGGCGATGGGGCTGGCGACGGCGCTACCTCGGAGCCCGCTCTTCCCCGCGAGACGGAGTCCACCTGACGGCTGCTCTGTACTGAACCCGCCGACGGCCCGGTAGCTGTGCCGCCCCGGCGCCCCCTTTCACCTGTGCCTTTACGTACACATGGCAACCCAGACTCAAGAAACGCAGGACGTGCAGGCGCATGGCGACGGCCATGGGCACCACGAACGGCTTCAACACCACTTCCTCTCGCTCGATCAGCAGTTTGGCTCGGCCAAGCTGGGCATGTGGCTATTTCTGGTGACGGAGCTGCTGCTCTTTAGTGGTATGTTTGTGGCCTTCGCGGTGTACCTGCAGTGGTACCCCGAGGCATTTGCCGTGGGTGCGGAGGCGCTGGACTGGCGGATGGGCCTCGCAAACACCATTGTACTGCTGGCTTCCTCCCTAACGGTGGCGCTCTCCATCCACTTCATTCAGAAAGGCAATACGAAGGCCATGATTACCAGCCTGTCTGCAACGCTGGGGCTCGCTGTTGTCTTTTTGGTGATCAAGTATTTTGAGTACACAGACAAGTTTGCCAACGGCATCTTCCCGGGAGAGGCGTTCAACCCAACGGGGTCATACGCCTTTCTGGATGTACCGAACGCGGTCCAGTATTTCAGTATCTATTACGTGATGACGGGTATTCACGCGGTTCACGTGATTGTGGGCATGGGGCTTTTCGCCTGGCTGATCTACCGGGCGCTCCGTAATCACTTCTCGCCGGAGTGGTACACGCCCGTTGAGCTGGGAGGGCTCTACTGGCACTTTGTGGACCTGATCTGGATCTTTCTCTTTCCCCTCCTCTACCTCATTTAGCGAGCGGTGCGGCGCCTCTTCGCTTCCTACCGACTGACCCTACGCTATGGCCCAAGGACATCATATCATCCCGAAAAAGACGCTCTTCAGCGTTTTTGCCACTCTTATTGGCTTGACGATTCTCACGGTAATCACGGCAAAGGGTATTGACTTCGGCGTGCTGGAAATCCCCGTAGCCCTGGCCATTGCCTCGACGAAGGCCGTGCTTGTGCTTGTCTTTTTTATGGCGCTCAAGTACGACAGCCGAGTGAACGCGCTTACCATCACAGTAGGGGTCGTCTTCGTGGGGATCTTCATCATCTTCACCATGCTGGATACCGTCTTTCGCGGCGATCTGGACAACGTGAGCTCCATTACCATCTCGCAGCAGGAGCGCGAAGAGGAAGCCCTCCGGGCTCGCGAGCCGGATGCGGAGCAGCTGCGCGTAGCTCCTGGGGACTTCATGGACGGGGATGACGACGCTCCCGACGATGAAAGCTGATCCTTCCCGATTTGCCGCTGCCTACCGAAGGTGCCACGTGGGTGTACTGCAGGAACCGATGCCTGCACCAAAAGCTAAAATTGTGGTGAAGTAACAATGCTACACCCAGCGGCTCTTTTCTCTTTTGCCCGGCGGCGATGGTTGCGCTCATTTATCTCATACTGGCTATAGTCGCTGCGCCTCTGCTGTTCTTTGTGCTGACGTGGACGGCCGTCACGGCCTACCGGATTCTGTTTCCGGAGCAGCCGTTGCCCTTCGAGAAGGACCCGATTGTCGTGCGGGAGCAAAAGACGGCCTCGGGCGATCTGGTGCCGGTCGGGGTGCGTGAGATTCGAGAAGACCAGCGCGCCTACCGGGCCCACCATCTGGACAAGGTGCCGTATCACTACGAAGACGGCCACTCCATCGGGATGCCGCAGGCCTGGCTGGATGACATCGAGATGCGGCGCAACTGACGGCACCCATTGGCCTGCGGATCCTTATTTCGCCTCCTCTGTCCGCCACTGCTCGATCGCTCGCAGGGCAACATCGGCAACCCCCTCTTGTGCGGCCCGAAGGTCGTCCTGAAAGTTATCCGCGTCGCCGGCCAATCTCCCAGACACCACCTTTACGATATGGCAGGGGACGCCATTCGTGGCGGCCACGTAGGCGACGGCGTATCCACTCATGTCGCTGATGTCGGCGATGCGCTGCCAGTAGCTCTCCTCATCATCGCCCTGAATGGTGTGCTCCTGCGTCACAAGGATGGCCTCCTCCAGATCGTCGAAGGCTACGGCAAGGGGCATGCGTGGGTAGGCCGGCGCCGCCAGCTCGATGCGGTCGCCCTCCATCACATGGGAGGCTGCCACGGCCTGGCCAACGTCGAAGCTGTCCTTCAGGGCCGTACACGTCCCCACATGGAGTAGCCGCTCAATCGACTCCTGCTTGAGCATGCGCTCCACGCATAAGGTGCTTTTGATTTTGCCCATGCCGGTGACGCACACGACAACATCGTTGTCGCCGCGCCATTCCCCCTCCGTGAGCGACTCAAATCGCCCCCGACGGTAGCGCTGAAGGAAAGGTTGGATTTCCGTAACAGAAGAGAAGATAAGGCCAGTCATCGAACCAGGAATTAGTAGGTGTGTACTACACGCGGTTGTAAAAAGTAGCGCATCCAGTGGTAATTTACAGATTTGCTTTACAAAGTCACCAACCGAATATGAAAGTTGTCGAGTTACTCGACCGGGCCACAGAGCCGCTGATATCGTACGAAATAATCCCTCCGAAGCGTGGGGGCTCTATCAGCGAGGTGATGAATGTGGTGGAGGAGTTGATGCCGTACGATCCGCCGTTCATTGATGTAACGAGCCACTCGGCAAAGGTAGAGTATGTGGAAAGCGGCGATGGTACGTGGCGCCGGCGCGTAAAACGTAAGCGACCGGGGACCATTGGGCTGTGCGCAGCCATTCAGAGCCGGTTCGGCGTCCAAGCAGTGCCTCATTTGCTGTGCCACGGGTTTACCCGGGAAGAGACGGAGGACGCCCTCATCGAGCTGAACTACCTCGGGGTACGGAATGTGATGGCCCTGCGCGGGGATGATAATGGGTACAATAAGCCTGTGCCCGACGGACGTTCGTCGAATGAGTATGCTATCGATCTGGTGCGGCAGATTGACGACATGAATGAGGGGCGCTATCTCGAAGAGCTGATCGACCCAGCGCCGGTGGATTTCTGTGTCGGTGTCGCGGGCTACCCGGAGAAGCACTTCAAGGCCCCCAACCTAACGTGGGATATCTTAAACCTGAAGCGCAAGGTGGATGCAGGTGCGCACTACGTGACGACGCAGATGTTCTTCGATAACGCGGCGTTCTTCACCTTTGTTGAGAAATGCCGCGATGTGGGCATTGATGTCCCGATCATTCCAGGCCTTAAAATCCTCACCCGGAAGCGCCACCTGCAGCTGCTGCCCAGCCGCTTCCATCTGAAGATTCCCGAAGCACTTGCTGCTGAGGTAGAAGCCGCCAAGCCAGAGCACGTCGCCGACATCGGCATTGAGTGGGCTCGGAAGCAGTGTGAGGAGCTGATGGACGCCGGGGTGCCCAGCGTGCACTTCTACATTATGCAGCGCGCGGACATCGTAAAGCAGGTCGTGGACCCCATTCGTGAAATGGCATAGCGACCGCATGCGGCCGGGACGTAGCGACGCAGAAGGATGGTCGCTTACGCTCAAGGCAGGGCGCATTAAAAAAGCCCGACCACGAAAGGGGGCCGGGCCGAGGCGAAGTAAAAGGCATGCGTCCTGCTCACTTCATGTAGTCCTGGTCGGTGCTGCGCATTTTTGCCTTATACTTTTTGAGGCGCCGCCGCATCTTGTTTACGGAGTCATCGATGGCCGATTCGAAGGAGGTGTCTTCCGCCTCTGTTCGCAGACGCTTTCCGTAGACGGTCACATTTAGCTCAGCCGACTTATCAGCGCTGGGGTTGTCGTTCTTCCCGATGAAAATTTCTATCTCGACGATGCCATCATAGAAGCGCTCGAGCTTCTGAACGCTTTCTTCGGCATAGGCACGCAGCTTGGGAGAGGCATCGAAGTTGCGGGCTGTGATCTGGATGTTCATGTGTACCTCACGGGTTAAGGAACGTCAACGTGTGTGGCAGGCCGAAATGGTGAGATGCCTGCACCGTAATGATAATATAACGTACAGGGGAGGGCGTGTGCGGTTCAGCCAGCGAGGCGCGCCTGGCGCAAATAATCGTCTTCTTTCGTGCGCATAGCGTGCCGCCCTTTCTCGGTAGTATCCGTATAGCCCATGAGGTGCAGCACGCCGTGGACGACGTACCGCAGGGCCTCCTCGGTGAAGGAGGCCTCGAACTCGGCATGGCGCTCGGCAGCGGTATCGAGGTCCACGTACACCTCCCCGGTCAGTGCTTCGTCACCGTCCTCGCTGAGGGGAAAGGCCAGCACGTCCGTGACGTAGTCGTGGTTCAGGAAGCGGCGGTTGAGCTCCAGCACGGTGGGGTGGTCGGCCAGGACGATGCTAACCTCACCGATCGGTATCCCCTCTGCGGCAGCCATGCGGGTCACGAGCGCGCGCACCTGCGCTACCTCAAGGGTGCGCTCCGGGTGTTGCTGATGCACATGGATGACGTCAGAAGCCATAGGCTACAACTGCGCTCACGAACCGTTGAAGTCGCTGAAGAGCGTCTCGCTCATCGACAGGGCCACACTGCTCATCACAAGCTCAGAGGGGAGCTGCGTGAAGTCGGTAGAGAGCATACGATTGGCCACGTTGGCGTACAGCGAACAGGCCGCCTCGCGCTCAATGACGAGGCCGTTTGTGACGCCGCCCTGACGAGCAAAAAAGATCACCTCGCCGAGCTCTTGGCTGGCAATAAAACCCGTACAGCCCTGCAATTGCAGAAATGAACTGGGCGCATAAACCGACACGAGGTAGAGGGGCTCCTCCGTGGCCAACGTGTCTGGCAGATCCCGGATGCGGGTGAGCTCGACGGTCAGGCGTCGCCCACTTTCCGAATGAGTCAGTTCGAAGCGCGTCACCGTACCGTCCTGTACAGGATCAACGCCAAACACCGACGCCATTCGCTCGACGTCCGTCTCGGAAAAAGAAAAAGCCATAGGGCATCGCAAGTGGTAAGGGCAGCCGCGCAGCGCATGCGCAGAACGCGCAGATAAAACCACGCATGCATTCGGAAAATAGCGGCTGCCGCACCGAAATACAATGACCGGCGCTTAATCCGCGTAGGAGATATGCGCTTCTTCTTCGGCCGGCGCGTCGTCGTGCGAGGCTGCAGTGCCGTTGGAAGACACCTGCGGTGCGACGGCCGTCTCCGTTCCCCGCGTGTGCTGTTTGCCGTCGGTAGCCTGGCCGTTGGACGTCGCCGCCATGGTGTCTTCAATGAGCACCACCTCCGCGGCGTGGGGCCCTTTCGGACCGTCGGTAAGCTCATACTCTACAACCTGGCCCGTCCGGAGCGTCTTAAACTCCTTGTCCGAGATAATCTGCGAGTAGTGCACAAATATATCAGCGCCTCCTCGCGGGTGAACAATAAAACCGTAGCCCTTTTTCGCATCAAACCACTTCACTACACTGCGTTGCGTCGTCATAAGGTTGCCTCCTGGAACGCTAATGATACTGATGTACAAAATGCGGACGGTGGCCATGGTAACAACCACCTGCTAACGCATACTACCTCCAATGGTGGGTGGAAGGCGATGCTCAACCGTTTGTGTGTATTGTATAGTATAAGTGAAAACGTAAATTATTTGCAAATACACACACGAAAAAGTTTGGCTCCCTTATGGCTCCAGCCTCTATTTCAGCAGCCATCAGGCAGCATGACGTTCGCTGTCTGCCGTATAGGACGAAACAGCGGGGCTGCGCGCCAGCGACGGAGGCGCGTGGTGAGGTTCCGGGGCGACACCGTACAGCATCGCCGGCGGAAGAGCCAGCGGTTGAGCCTCACATGCGTACCAGACTACCGGATGCTTCTCCCTATCCGTTTGGTGCCCTACGGCTGCGGCTCGGAGGGCGGTGGGGCATCAGGGGGCGTTTGGCCTGGCGGGGGGAGCGGGGCGTCGGGCGCCGCATCGGGCAGCACGTCCTCGGCGTCCACGTCTTCGTACCGTGCCCGTAGCTCCTCCGCAGATTCGCGGAAGGAATCGTCTTGTAAGAGGTCGGCCAGCCGATCACTAAACGCGGCTGCCTCCTCAAACGCATTAGCGTCCAGGTAGGTGAACCGGAGCAACTGCACGAACTGGGCGGCATACTCCTGGTCGCGCGAGGTGCGGGCCTGCTCCAGTTGGGTTAGCACCAGGGGTTCGGCCTGCTGCAATAAGCTGATGGCACGATCCTGCGCCCCTACGGCTTCGTAAGCACGTGCCAGGTTGACGTACGAGCGCTCGTCACCGGCCAGCGTTTCAAATGGCATGTACTCCATAATCCAGTCGAGCGCCGCCTCGCCGCGGTCAGGATATCCCGCTTCGGCCAGGCCCTCGGCGGCGTGGGCGTAGATGCGCCGGTAGTTGTCCAGCATCTGCCGGGCGTTTTGGTCGAAGTAGACGTCAGGCGAATTTACGTTGCGCAGGCGAAAGTTGTCGAGCCGGGCATCGGTGATGCCGGGTACCACGCGCCCCAGTTGCCGGTCGTGCCGGATGGGGACCACCCGAAACGCTTTGCCTTCCAGCTGAAAGTAGTTTTGCAGGTTGAGCATGCCATCCGGTGCGACCGTGATGGCAAAGTAGATAGGCCGCTCCCATCCTTGCTGTGCGTTCGTCTGCAGGATGTCGAGTAGCGCGATGTCCGAGCCAAACAGGACCCGGAGGTCACGCTGTATCTCCCGGCCGGTCACCTCCCACCGCATGGGGGCTTCAACGGCATCGGTATCTTCTGCAATGATGGCTCCACGTTCCACCAGCGCATCCGTATCCACGGGTAGCGTCACCTCCCGCGGTGTCCATCGGACGAACGAAAGATCGTCGATCATGTCGTCGTCCATCGAAATCGGCAGCGGCGCCGAATCGCGGGCCTGCTGATGCTTCAGCTGCCGCACATACCATGGCGTTTGCAGCAGCGACAGGTTCACCACGCGCACGTCCTGCCGGATGCCCTCCACCTCCTGCAGGTACCAGAGCGGGAAGGTGTCGTTGTCTCCGTTGGTAAACACAATGGCATTTTCCTCCAGGCTCATCAGGAGGTTATAGGCATAGTCGTTGGCGACGTAATTTCCGGAGCGGTCGTGGGTGAAGTAGTTCTGCGAGAGCATCAGTCCTGGCACGGCCAGCAGCAAGAGCCCCCCCAGGCCCAGCATAGCGCCGTACGTTTTGGCGGCATCGAGGTAGTCGGCCAAGAGGTCGCGTGCCAGGAGCAGCAGGCCCGTACCGCCAATCCCCACCCACAGGCTAAAGGCGAAGAAGCTGCCTGCATAGGAGTAGTCCCGCTCCCGCGGCTGCATCGGCGTCTGGTTTAGGTACAGAATGATCCCGACGCTGGTAATAAGAAAGAAAATCAGCAGGCTAAAGGCCCGCCGCCAGTCAGCCGCGAAGTGAAAGAACAGTCCGAAGAGCCCAAGCAAAAGCGGTAAGCCGTAATACACGCTGCGGGAAGCCTCCTCGCTGGGCGTCTGCCCGGCCACAGGCTCTTGTGAGGTGGCGTCCAGCCAGGAGATGCCCGTGATGGCCGGGGCGTCCTGCAGATCGCTCGCACGGCCCATGAAGTTCCACAGGAAGTACCGGGCGTACATGTGCCCAATTTGATATTGCCAGAGGAACTGCCAGTCGGAATTGTACTGGCTATACACCTGCAGATGCGCCGGGCTCTGTTCAGACCAGCGGCGGGGGAAGAAGGACTCCTGCTCCCGATTGATCTGACCCGTGCGGTTGTCGTAGGTGGGCCCCGTCAGCAGCGGGCGTTGTCCGTATTGCTCGCGCTGCATGTAGGACACGAACGCTTCGACCGTCTCGGGATTGTTCTGGTCGATGGGGGGATTGGTTGCGCTGCGAATGGGGATCAGCGCGTAGGAGGAGTAGCCGATCATGGCCAGCAGCAGATACACGGCCACCATGTTAGCGTACTCCAACCGGCGTGTCTGTGTGTAATAGACCGCAAACACAATGAGCAGGGCAAACCCCAGCAGGGTAAGCAGGGGGAAGGCGCGCTCCTGCAAGAAGGCCGGCAGCATCTGAATAATGCCGGGGTAGAGCAGCAAGAACACCGCGGAGGCGATGGCGCCGGTAGCCACGATCCACGCCCAGCGCTGTTGCCAGGTCCAGGCGGGGTTGTCGAAGCGCCGGAAAAATACAATCAGCGCTACGAAGAAGAGCGAGAGCAGGCTCAGCAGGTGGACGCCAATAGCAAGCCCGTAGAGGTAGGCGATCACAAAGAGCCAGCGCTCGGTGCCCGTGCCAAAGCCCCCGGTGGCCTCGCGCTGCTTCAGGGCCTGATCAAAGGACTGGGCGCGCTCGCTCCACTTCAGCGCCAGCCACACACAGAGCGCCGTGAAGAACGTGGAGAACGCGTAGGTCTCCGCCTCTACCGCGTTAAACCAGAACGAGTCTGAGACGGCCAGCGTCAGCGCTCCGATCATGCCGCCGGCATACGCGGCGATGCGCAGCCCAAGGGGCCAAGCGCTGCGCGGCTCCGTGCTCCATTCGCGCACAAACTGGAGAATGATGAGATACGCCAGCAGCACCGTTCCTGCCGCTGAGAGTACGGAGATCAGGTTGACGGCCAGCGCTACGTAATCCGTGGTCGCAACCATGGAGAAAAACCGCCCCACCAGCATGTAGAAGGGGGCTCCCGGCGGGTGCGGGATCTGTAGGCCGTAAGAGACCGCAATGCGCTCCCCGGGGTCCCAAAACGACACGGTGGGCGCTACAGTGAAGAGGTATAGCACCAGGGCAAACACAAAGACCGCAGCAGCGGTGAGGCGGTCGACAAGCTTCCAGTTCATACGTGGGGAACGCCTGCTAATCAGATGGCGGCGCGGCGGACGGCTGAGGTGGGCCCGAAGGCGGTGCCCGACCAGCCACGCACACGAAAGCGGGGCAGCGCGCCCCAGCGTCGGCATCCCGTACACCACCGCCGTGGGATGCGTTCCAGCGTTTCAGCCTATCGACAGGCTGCGTTTACTTCCGGAAGATGCTCCGCAGCCGCGCGTAGAGGTGCTCGTACTCGGCCTGCACGTTGCTCAGGTACGGCCCCGGGCCAAAGCAGGCTTTCACGAGCACATAGGGGGTTGCCACGAGGAGCAGCGTCGGAATCAGGATAAACTGAATCACGACCAGCAGCAGGGCAGCAGTGATACTCTCCATAACCTGCACCGTACAGGTGAAAAGACTCTTAATGCCCCAAGATACGGTGCAACAGGTGGTTTTTCAAGGATGAAAAGCGGACCACAGGGGGGAGGTTTGGCTACGGTTCACCCGGGTATACTCAACCATCCACGTCTGCAGAAGCACGGAGGGCGGTTCTACTCTTGGTCAGCGGTAGAGGAAAAGTAATCAGCCACCTTTTGCGCTTTCGCCGGGCCCACGAGGTCTGCAATGGCGTCTGCGTCGGCTTCTTTCACCCGTTGCACAGAGCCAAAGTGACGGATGAGCGTCTGTGCGGTCTTCGGGCCAATACCGGTGATGGTTTCCAGCTCGTTGGTGAGGGTCGTTTTCTTCCGACGCTTGCGCTGGTACTGTACCGCGAACCGGTGGGCCTCGTCGCGCACGCGCTGGAGCAGTTGCAGGGCAGCGCTGTCCTTCGCAATAAAGAGCGGGTCGGAATCGCCGGGCCGGTACACCTCTTCCAGACGCTTGGCCAGCCCAATGACCCGCACCTGATCAAACGCCTCGGTGGCCTTCAGCGAAGCCACCGCACTGGAGAGTTGTCCCTTCCCGCCGTCAATCACCACGAGGTCGGGCCACGGGCCGTTCTCCTCCTTGATGCGACGGTAGCGACGCTGGATGACCTCGCGCATGGCCTTGAAATCGTCGGGACGGCCTTCGGCGGAGCGGATCTTGTAGGTGCGGTAGTCGCTTTTGCGCGGCGTGCCATCGGTGAAGACCACGCACGAAGCCACCGTGCCGGTACCGCCCAGGTGGGAGATGTCAAAGCATTCGATGCGGCGCGGCAGCTTGTCCATCCGCAGGTCATCGCGCAGCGCCTGCACGGCATGGGGGACGCGGGCCTGCTGCCGTTTGTATTCCTGCAGCTTCCACTCGTCAACCAAGAGGCGGGCGTTGGCCCCCACCATGCGCATGAGGCTGGCTTTCTCGCCTCGTTGCGGGCGCTTGACCGGCACAATGCGGCCCTTGCGCTCGCGGAGGAGCTCCTCCAGCGGCTCGGGTGCGGGCAGATCGTGCGACAGCAGCACCTCGTCCGGGAAGAAGTTCGCCTCCGCATAGTAGCGCTCCACAAACGACTGCAGCAGCCCCCCCGGCTCGTGCTCGGTCACGGATTTGATGTACTTGTGCTGCCGCCCGATCACCTTGCCCTCTCGCACCTTGAACATGGCGGTGCAGGCTACGTCGTTTTCCTCGTCCACCTCCAGCGCAAAGAGGTCGCGGTCGTCAAAGTCTTGGCTGACAATCTTCTGCCGGCGGGAGAACTTCTTCAGGGCTTTGATACGGTCGCGCATGTCAGCGGCGGCCTCATACTCCATATCCGCCGCGAGCTGCACCATTTGCTCCTGCAGGTCATCGACCAGGCCCTTTGTCTTGCCGTTCAGGAGCCGCTCCACGCGGTCGATGGTGGCGTTGTAGTCTTCCTCCGACTGCAGCCCTTCGCACGGGCCCTTGCAGTTGTTGATGTGGTATTGCAGGCACACATCGTACGTGCCTGCCTCAATGGGCTCGGGATTGAGCTTGAGGCTGCACGTGCGCAGCTTAAAGGTCGAGCGGATGGTGTCGAGCATCAACCGCATCGTCTTCACGTCGGTGTAGGGCCCGAAGTAGGTAGAGCCATCCTGCCGCACAGTCCGGGTAGGGAAGACGCGCGGAAACCGCTCGTTTTTGATGCAAATGTAGGGGTACGTCTTGTCGTCCTTGAGATTGACGTTGTAGCGTGGCTGGTGCTTCTTGATGAGGTTGTTCTCAAGGATCAGCGCCTCGGCTTCCGTGTCGGTCACGATCACGGAGACATCGGCGATTTTCTTCACCAGAATAGAGATACGTCCACTCTTCGGGCGGCTTTTGTGAAAGTACGAGCGCACGCGGCTGCGCAAATTTTTGGCTTTGCCCACGTACAGCACCGTCCCCTCGGCGTCTTTGTGCAGGTAGACGCCGGGCTGGGTGGGGAGATGGTCGAGCTTGTCCTGCAGGTGGTCCGTCATGGGCGAAAGCACTCCGAGAGTACAGATATGCAGCCGGTACGGCAGGCAGTGCCGACGGGTTCAGGCGCCTCCTGGACTCCTGCCGCCTGCGTTACATTTCCACTCGAGGCGCTCGGGGTGCCTGCAGGGTGGCAGTGTTGCGGGGTAGGCTACCGTTCGGGCAGGATGAGGGCCAGCGCAATGTAGACGATGAGGCCAGGAAAGGCAGCAGAGAACAGGCTGATTACCACATACAGCACCCGCACAATGGTGGGGTCGATGTCAAAATACTCGCCAACACCGCCGCACACGCCGGCGATCATGCGATTGGTCGTAGATTTGGTCAGCTTTTTAGAGGCCATCAGGCAGCGGGGGAAGTTAGGAGTCGCGGATGATAGAGATCACTTCGTCAGAGGACAGGTCGTCCGGCTTATCCAGAATGAGCGCCAGCGCGATGTATAGCAGAATGAAGGTGCCGGAAGAGAAGATGGTGCCGGCGACAAAGATGATGCGTACGAGCGTGGGGTCGATGTTGAAATACTCGGCCAGCCCCCCGCATACGCCGGAGATCTTCTTGTTGAAGCGCGACTTGGTGAGGCGCGAGCGCTTCTCGGCGTCGCGGTCGCGCAGGTGATCCTTCAGCGCCTCGCGCAGGGAAGCCTCTTCTTCGGGCGTGACGTCGGGTGCGGTTTTCGAGCGAAGGGAGGGCGTGTCCCTGCTGCGGTCGGGGTTCCACGAGAGCACGCCAAAGCCCACCAGGATGATGAGAATCCCGGCGATAAACGGCAGCATGTTCGCCAGCATGGTCAGGTCCACCCCCTGCAGGAAGTCCAGCTGCTGAAACAGGTAGGCAATGCCGACGCCGATGAGCGCAAGCCCGGCCAGGTTGGGCAGGTTCAGGAGGCTGCTGCTGTCCTCGGCATCAGGCTCGAAGAGGATTGACTCGAGCTCGTCCTGCGAGAGGCGGTCCAGGTCTACGGACGAGATGTCGTCCACCTGCAGAGATTGCTGCAGGTGGTCCCGGTCAGCTGTGCGTTGTTTCTGTCGTGAGCTCATGGGTCCTCGCCATTTGTTAGATGCCAAAGCCTGTACGATAGGGCGCAATTGTTTGTTACGCAGCCGCGCCTCAATTGATGATTTGAGGCTGCCAGCCGCCTATGGTACACGTCTCACGCCGTCCTCCGTTACCAGCACGTCCACGGGGGTGTCGTGCGCTTCGGCCGGTACGCGGGGGGCGATAGCAGCAGCGTAGAGCAGGCAAACGCTCCGAGCCGGCGAGGCCTGCAGCAACTCGTCGTAGTAGCCCATCCCAAAGCCCACGCGGTAGCCCCGCCGGTCGGCCCCCAGGGCGGGGGTGATGATGACGTCGAGGTCAGCCGGCAAGACTTCCGATCCGGCCAGCGGCTCCCATACGCGCCACCGGTTGGGATGCAGCGCCGCTCGCCCGTCCAGCACGCGGTGCACCATACGGGGCGCATTGCCGCGTGCGGTACTGAACTGCCGCACCACCGGGAGCACCACCCGAACGCCGCGGTCGAGGAGGGCCCGGATGAGCGGGCGGGTGTCAACCTCGCCCTGATCCAGCAGCGGCCAGTAGCAGTGTACGGTGTCCGCCGCCGCGACCATAGGTAGGGCGAGGGTGTGCGCGATCATTGCCTGGCTGCGCTGCGCCTGTACGGCAGGGCACACCTTCGCGCGAAGGTCACGAAACCGCCGCCGCAGCGCCGCTTTTGTTGCGTCTTCTGCTATCATAGGCTGCATCAGCTGTTGCAAGAAAACAGTCGCGCTTCACGCTATACACGGCGTACGAAGCGCCGAGGTTTTGCCGGCACGGCGCCTCTGCCTGTGGTTGCCCTTTTCGATCGCTCATGACGTTCCTCATACCCATGCCTTCATCCGATACCGCCGCCGCAAACCGCCTGGACGCGTTCGATGCCTACCGCGAGCGCATGAACGAGCGCATCCTGCAGCAGGGCACGCACCGGGGCACCAAGCGCTTCTTTAACCTCGATACTACAGCGTACCACGACGGCGCACTGTCAGGGGACACGAAGGAACTGCTCGGGCTTGTGGCCTCGATGGTGCTGCGTTGCAACGATTGCATCGACTACCACCTGCTGCAGTGCGTGAAGGCCGGGTATACGGATGCAGAGCTGGAGGATGCCATGAACGTGGCACTGGTGGTGGGCGGCTCTATCGTGATCCCGCATCTCCGCCATGCCGTTGAGACCCTCGACCTGGCCCGGGCCCGTGAAGAATCTACGGAATAGCTGTAGGTGGTCCATGGCCGCAGGATCAACGATGCTTGCATATCGTGCTTATGCATTGCTATTTTACCGGCAATTTCGCGCTGGGTGCCGCACGCCTCTGGCATGCGCTACCGTCATGATGCCGCCGCACTGCTCATCCGTGTACCAACGTTATGTTTGAAAGCTTATCTGACAAGATCGAAGGCGCGATCAAAAACGTCACGGGTCAAGGACGGATCAACGAGTTGAACATTGCGGCGACGATGCGCGAGATACGCCGCGCGCTGCTGGATGCTGATGTGAACTACCAGGTGGCCCGCGACTTCACCGATCAGGTGAAGGAAAAAGCCACGGGCGACGAGGTGCTCAACTCCGTGACGCCGGGGCAGCAACTCGTGAAGATTGTACACGACGAACTGACCGAACTACTGGGCGGCGAGCATGTCGGCATCAACGAGCCGGACTATCCGCCTACCGTCATTCTCGTGGCCGGCTTGCAGGGCTCGGGCAAGACGACCTTCTGCGCCAAGCTCGCCCGGCACTTCCGCCGCCAAGGCCGTGCCCCCCTATTGGCTGCGGCCGACGTGTATCGTCCGGCTGCCGTCAACCAGCTGCAGAAGCTCGCCAGCGAAATCGATGTGCCGGTGTATGCCCGCATGGAGAACGGCGAGCCCTTGCAGGATGCCGTTCGCGTGGCAAAGGAGGCCGTTGAAGAGGCCCGCACCAAAGCCCGCGACGTCGTCATCATCGACACGGCCGGCCGCATGCACGTAGACGAGCGGATGATGCAGGAGGTCACTGACATCCGTGACACGGTGGAGCCCCACGAGATCCTCTTCGTCGTCGATAGCATGACGGGGCAAGATGCTGTAAACACGGCGAAGGAGTTCAACGAGCAGTTGAACTTCGATGGCGTCGTGCTCACGAAACTGGACGGCGACACCCGCGGCGGCGCTGCCCTCTCCATTCGCTCCGTCGTCAACAAACCGATCAAGTTTGCCTCCACCGGCGAGACGCTCGATGCGCTCACGGAGTTTTATCCCGAACGCATGTCGCAGCGCATCCTCGGGATGGGCGACATTGTCACGTTCGTGGAGAAAGCCCAGGAGGAGTTCGACGAGAAGAAGGCCGAGAAGCTGCGGCAGAAGATGCAGTCGGACGACTTCAACTTCGAGGATTTCTACCAGCAACTGCAGCGCATCAAAAAGATGGGCTCGATGAAGGACCTGCTGGGTATGATTCCCGGCATCGGCAAAAAGGTGCGCAACCTCGACGTAGACGATGACGCCTTCAAGCACATTGAGGCTATGATTCTCTCTATGACGATCGAAGAGCGCCTGAATCCCTCCGTCATCGACGGCAGCCGCCGCCGGCGCATTGCCAAGGGCAGTGGCGCCCGCGTCCGCGACGTGAACCAGCTGCTGAAGCAGTTCAAGGAAATGAAGAAAATGATGAAGTCGATGTCCAAGCTCATGGGCAAGGGGCGGAAGATGGACATCCAGCAAATGCTTAACAATATGGATGTGGGCAAGATGGGCGGCAGCGCAAAGCCGCCGTTCTAAACCCGGAAGGCCTGCATCACTCGATTTAACACCCACAACAGACCACGAATCACGTGTCCGTACGACTGAGATTGCGACGCATGGGCCGCCGGAAGGTACCCGTTTTTGCGATTGTAGCCGCCGATAAGCGCCGCGCGCGCGACGGCCGCTACATTGAAGATGTAGGGCGGTACTACCCGCTAAACGAGCCCGCTGAGGTAACGCTCAAGGAAGACCGCGTGCTGTACTGGCTGGAGCAGGGCGCACAGCCCAGCGACACCGTACGCAGCATCCTGAGCAAGCGGGGGGTGATGCTGGCCCTGCACATGCGCCGGAAAGGGTATTCCGAGCCGCAGATTGAGGAGGCCGTGACCGAGCACCGGGAGCGCCACGAGGAGCGCGAAGCCTCCTCCATCGCCCTTACCGATGCCGAGCGCCGCAAGCAAGCCCTGGAGGCTGAACGCGAGCGCGTCGCCAAGCTGGAGGCCGAGGAAGCCGAACGCAAGCGCAAGGAAGAGGAGGAGCGCAAGCGGAAGGCCGCAGAAGCCAAGAAGAAGGCCGAGGAAGAGGCCAAGGCGAAAGCAAAAGCTGAAGCTGAGGCCAAAGCTGAGGCCGAGGCCGCTGAAAAAGCTGAAGCCGCTGAAGAAGCGGATGCCGCGCCAGAGGCTGACGCCGAAAGTGCCGACGCTACGGCCGATGACGCCGAGGCAAAAGCCAAGGCTGATGACGCCGATGCAAAAGCCAAGGCTGATGACGCCGATGCCGACGCTGAAGCGGACGACACTACGGACGAGGAAGACGAGAAGGAAGACAAGTAAGCTCCCACACCCCGTGCGCCACGGTTTGCCATGCCCATGCCTGACACCGATACGCTTGTTGAGATGGGTAGGGTAGTGCGCCCCCACGGCGTCCGGGGCGAGCTAAAGATTGTCCCGGAAACGGACGATCCGGGTCGCTTTGAAGCGCTGGATACGCTGTACCTCGGGCGTTCCAGTGATGCCGTGACGGCCTACACCGTGACCTCCGTCCGGCATCAGCAGACCAAAAAAGGCCCGCTGGTGCTGACCCGGCTTGCGGGCGTTGATGGTCGCGAGGCGGCCGAGCAGCTCAAAGGAGCAACAGTCTACGCCCCCCTCGACGAGCTCCCGGTGTCGGACGATGAGGTCTTCCTGCACGATCTCGTCGGGCTGGCTGTCGAGACAGACACCGGTGAGCCTGTTGGCACCGTGCGGGACATCCTCGACACGCCGGCTAATCCGGTGTACGTGGTGGCACGCCCGGGCAAAGCTGACGCGATGATTCCCGGTGTACCCGCCTTCATCGATGAACTGAATCCGGAAGACGGCCGCATTGTCATCCGCCCGATTGAAGGGTTGCTCGACTGAAAATCTGCTCCTGCAGGCGTTAAGCCCGCGGGACATACACGGAAATAGTAGACGAACGCTGCACCGCGCCATGCGCATCGACATCATCACGGCACTGCCGCAAATTGTAGAGGGACCGCTCGACCAGAGCATCCTCCACCGGGCCCAGGATAAGGGGCTTGTGACGGTGCATGTACATGATCTGCGCAGCTTCGCGACAGACAAGCATCGGCAGATCGACGACTATCCGTACGGTGGCGGTGCCGGTATGGTGCTGAAGCCGGAGCCGCTTTTTGCTGCCGTGGAGCACGTGACGGCCACCGCCAGCACCGCTCCCGATGAGGTCATCTTCCTGACCCCAGATGGTGAGGTGCTGGATCAGCCGATGGCGAACGCGCTGTCGCTGCGACAGCACCTGGTGCTCATTGCGGGCCACTACAAAGGGATTGATCAGCGCGTGCGCGATGCCTTCGTTACGCGCGAGATATCCATTGGCGACTACGTGCTCAGCGGAGGCGAACTTCCGGCGCTGGTGCTGGTTGACGCGGTCGCACGATTGATTCCAGGGGTGCTGGGCGACGCCCAGTCCGCCCTGAGCGATTCATTCCAGGAAGACGCGCTCGATGCGCCGGTGTACACCCGCCCGGCCTCCTTCCGCGGCCGTGAGGTCCCCGAGGTCCTGCGCTCAGGGGACCACCAGCGTATTGCCGCCTGGCGGGCCACACAGCGTCGCGAAAAAACCGCCGAGCGCCGGCCCGATTTGCTGCACGACACCACCGATACTTCGTTATAGACGCCGAAAGGCGGCCCCGGCTCTCGGCCGGGCCTGTTCATTCCCCATAGTTATTAAACCTCCGCACGTCATGGCTACCGATCTCATGAACCTGGTCGAAGCGACGCAATTTCGCGACGACCACCCCGACTTCAAACCCGGCGACACGGTAACCGTCCACGTACGGGTCGTGGAAGGGGATAAGGAACGCATTCAGCTCTTCAAGGGCGTCGTGATCCGGCAGCGCGGCTCCGGAGCGAACAAGACGTTCACCGTGCGCAAGGTCTCCGGTGGCATCGGCGTCGAGCGCACGTTCCCGCTGCACTCGCCCCGTATCGCGAAGATCGACCTGGACCGCCAGGGACGGGTGCGTCGCTCCAAGCTGTACTTCCTGCGCGACCGCAAGGGCAAGTCCGCCCGCATCCGCGAGCGCATGCGCGACCCCAAGTCGTAACTGGTTCGACAGCTTGCCGCTCTACTACGGAGCGGCCGCGCCCGCCGCTTCGTTATGAGACGGCGGGTTTTTGTTGCGACGCCCGTTGCGTCGGCTTCTTTCTCATCGCCTTACACCGCCATGCAGCTTGCCATCTGGGACTACCCGCCGGCCGAGTTTATGGTATCGGCCCGCGATGACATCGAGACCCCCATCACGCTCCGCGTCGCCCGGGCCGACATGCGGCAGTGCGCTGATCTGCTCACGGGCGGACAGGTAGACGTGGCGCTGGTGCCAACGCTGGTGCCACTGACCAACCCCAAAGCCGTCGACGTGCTGCCGGCCGTCGCGCTCTCCACGTGGGCCTATCCCTACGCCAAAATTCTGCTCCGGCATGGGCTGGGCCAGATTCGCCACATCGCCTACGATCCGGCCTACCCACAAGAGGCCCTGCTGGCCCGCATCGTGCTGAAAGAGCACTACGGGATCGTGCCCGAGTTTATCGCTCTGGAAGGCGCCTCCATCGCAGAGATTACCGCGGCGGATACCGACGCGCGCCTTGTGATCGGCACCGAAGTGGCCACCCGCTCCTACGAGGACCTTGCGCTGGACCTGGGGCAGGAATGGTTCGAGCACGCCAAGTACCCGATGGTGTGGGGCGTTTTCGCCATGCGGAAAGGCACCGCCTCGCCCGATGCGGTGCGCTCCGTGCGTGATCTGGTGAAAGCCTCCGCCGAGCGCCGCAGCCTCTGGGTACAATCCCAAGAGACCTCCCCGGCACTGCACGAGTTCTACCAAGACGGGCTCCGCGTGCGCTTCGATGATCTGGCCATTGCCAGCCTTACGGAGTTTCGGCAGCACCTCTTCTACTATGATGTGGTAGATGACGTGCCGGAGCTGCCGCTCTACTTTCTCCCGGATGAGGAAGAGCAGGACACGGACCGGCGCCCGCTGCTCTGACGAGCACGGCAGGCCGTGTGCCCTACGCCGGTTGCCCATGTACGTCCATTCGCTATCCACCCTTGCCACGTACCCCCTAACGCTATGAGTGGCATAAAAATCGTCACCAAAAATCGTAAGGCGCGGCACGAATACCGGATCGAAGAGACCGCAGAGGCTGGCATTGCGCTGAAGGGCACCGAGGTGAAGGCCATTCGGGAAGGCCGGATTAACCTGGGCGAAGCCTACTGCGATGTAGAAGGCGGGGAGATGTACCTCATCAATGCTCACATCTCGCCGTATTCGCACGGCAATCAGCAGAACCACGAGCCGCGCCGTCGCCGCAAGCTGCTGCTGCACAAGCACGAAATCCGCAAGTTCGACAAAGCCACGTCGCAGCAGGGCTACACCATCGTCCCGCTGATGCTGTATTTCAAGCGGGGCATTGCCAAGCTGGAGATTGGCATCGGGAAAGGAAAGAAGCTCCACGACAAACGCCAAGACATCGCCGAGCGCGACACCAAGCGCCGCGTGCAGCAACAGATCAACAAGTACAACCGCCGGTAGCCCCGGCGCTCATCCATCGCCACCGACCAACGCATCATGCCGACGTTTCCTCCCATCGACGAACAACTCAAGCAGATCCGCCGTGGGGTGGAAGACATTGTGCCGGAGGCTGCCCTCACGGAAAAACTGGAGCAGGCCGAAGCCACGGGTACGCCCCTCACGGTTAAGCTGGGCTGCGACCCGAGCCGTCCCGACCTTCACATCGGCCATGCGGTGGTGCTCCGCAAGCTGCGGCAGTTTCAGGACCTGGGGCATCAGGCGGTGCTTATCATTGGCGACTTCACGGGGATGATCGGCGACCCCAGCGGCCGCTCCAAGACGCGCCCGGCGCTGACGTTTGAGGAGACGCGTGAAAACGGCCGGACGTATTTCGAGCAGGCCTCGAAGATCCTCGACCCCGACAAGACGCGCATCGTCTACAACTCGGAGTGGCTGGAGGCGATGTCGTTTAGCGATGTCATCGAGCTGGCCGGTAAGTACACGGTGGCACGGATGCTGGAGCGGGACGACTTTGAGCAACGCTACCAGGCCGGCGCCCCCATTGGCGTGCACGAATTTTTGTACCCGCTCGCACAGGCGCAGGACTCGGTGGCCATCAAGGCCGACATCGAGCTTGGGGGTACCGATCAGCGGTTCAACCTGCTCGTGGGCCGGTCGGTGCAGCAGGCCAAAGGGCTCGACCCCCAGGTATGCATTCTACTGCCGCTGTTGGAGGGCACGGGGGGCGGCGAGAAGATGTCGAAGTCGCTGGACAACTACATCGGCATCGACGAGGCGCCCGAGCAGATGTATGGCAAGGCGCTATCTATTCCCGACGACCTCATCTACCGCTACTTTGAGCTGGCAACAGACGCCCCGACAGACGATCTGGAGCGCCTGCACACGTTCGCTCAGGAGAACCCGCGCGACGCCAAGCACGAGCTGGCGCACACGCTGGTGTCCCTGTACCATGGCGATGATGCAGCCCACGAGGCACGCACGCATTTCCAGAAGACGGTCATCGAAGGAGCGGTGCCGGATGACCTGGAGACGTTTACGCCCACACCCGACCAGGATACCCACATCGGGCTGCTGAACCTGATGTCGCAGGCGAGGCTGACGGAGTCGAACAGCGAGGCGCGCCGCCTGATCAAGCAGAACGCGGTGTCGATTGACGGCGAGAAGGTGCAGAACTGGAAGCGCACCATCGACCTGGCTACAGAGCCCCCGTTTGTGCTGCAGGTGGGCAAGCGGCGCTACGTGCGGATTGCGTATGACGGGTGATTTGGGGGTGGGATGGGGGCGTATCTGAGAACCCCCCTACCGTCCCCTTGACGTGCTCACTGTACCACTCGCGACCCGGCCCCGCCGTGTCTTACGCCTGCTGTACGCGCGCATCCATGCCGTCTACTTTTTCAGTGAGGCCGTCTTTGTAGTCGTTAAGCGCCTCGGCCAGTTTGGGATCGCTGAGGGACAGGATCTGCACAGCCAGCAGCGCCGCGTTAGCTGCGCCGCCAATAGCGACGGTGGCTACCGGCACGCCTGTCGGCATCTGCACGATGGAGAGGAGGGAGTCCAGCCCGCTGAGCTTACTCGACTTCACCGGGACACCGATGACAGGCAACGTCGTGGCTGCTGCGAGCATCCCGGGGAGGTGAGCCGCACCCCCAGCCCCACCGATGAGTACCTGCAGGCCCCGGCTCCGCGCCTCCTGGGCGTACGTTAGCATGCGCTGCGGCGTGCGATGCGCCGACAGCACGCGCGTCTCAAACGACACATCGAAGTCGCGCAGCGTGTCGATCGCGCCTTGCATGGTGGGGAGGTCAGATTCGCTGCCCATGGCAACGCCTACGCGGGGGGAGGGCATGAGGAAGTTTGGGGATGTGGGAGCATGGGGGCGGAGGCGCAGAGGCGCATCGTGCTGCCGGACGGCACGGACCCGGGACGCGACGGGGCAGGCGTGTGCGCTGGTACCGTATAGCGGTGTTACAGGGTGAGGTAGTTGGCGGCGCGTTCGGCGCGTTCGCGTACGGAGGCCCGGTCGCTGCCGGTGACCGTCACGTGGCCGAGCTTGCGTTCGGGATAGACGGCCGGTTTGCCATAAATGTGGACGGCCGCATCGGGTACGCCCAAGGCGTCGGTCCAGCCGGTAGGGCGGGCACGGCCTTCGCGCGTGCCCAGGACGTTGGCCATTACGGCCACCGGATCGCGCAGCGTTGGCGGCCCCAGCGGGAGGTTCATCACGGCCCGCACGTGGTTGGCAAACTGCGACGTCCGGCACCCCTCAATGGTGTAATGCCCGGTGTTGTGGGGGCGCGGGGCGAGCTCGTTGACGAGCACCTGCCCGTCTTCCATCTCAAAGAGCTCCACCGCGGTGATGCCTACGCCGTTTACGGCTTCCACGGCATCGTGAGCCACAGCCTGCGCTCGGTTGCGCACGGCCTCCGAGATCGCAGCCGGAGCCTCTACACGCTTACAGCGATGGTCCTCTTGCAGCGTAAACACGACGGGGTAGGTGACGCTCTGCCCATCGGGGCGGCGGGCGATGAGCACGGCCAACTCGCGGATGAACGGGGCGAAGGCCTCTACCAGCAGCCCGTCCTCGGCGGCAAGCTCGTCCCATCCTGCTTCGACGTCTTCGGGCGAGCGGACGGTAGCGTTGCCGTACCCATCGTACGAGCCTTCGAATTTTTTCAGCAGGGCCGGAAAGCCCACCTGCCGTGCGGCTTCCTGAGCTTCAGCAAGGGTGGCGCAGCGAGTGAATGAGGGCATGGGCAGCCCCGCATCGCGCAGCGTCTCCTTCTGCCGGCCTTTGTGGCGGATGGTGTGGACGGTGTCGGGGTGGGGCCAGACGGCGGTTTCAGGGGCTGCTTCCAGGAGGCGGTCCGCCGGGGCCCATTCGCTCTCGACGGTGACGACATCGCAAGCCCCTGCGAAGTCGCGCAGCACCTCGGGGTCCGTCCAGTCGGCTACGGCTGCGTCGCCCACCTCGCGCATCGGGCCGGCCGGCTTAGGGGAGAGCAGGCGTACATGAATGCCCATCGGGATGGCGGCCAGCGCCATCATGCGGCCGAGCTGACCGCCGCCGAGGATGCCAAGGGTGGGAAAGTGGTCCTCTGTAAAATCAGGCATGAGCCCTCAGGCGTCTTCTTCGCGTGCGTTCAAGAAGTCGTTCAGTTCTTCGATGTCGCCCACCAGCACGTCGCGTGCCTTCGATCCGACAAACGGGCCGACCACGCCGGCTTCCTCCAGCTGGTCCACGATGCGGGCCGCGCGGGTGTAGCCGACCGCCAGCTTGCGCTGAAGCAGCGAGACGGAGCCCTGCTGATGCTGCACGATGATGCGGGCGGCCTTGTCAAACAGCTCGTCGGTGTCCTCTACGCCCAGCGCGGTGGCCAGCTCACTGTCGTTGTTCTCCTCGGACGGCGGCAGCAGGTACGGGCCGCGGCGCGTTTGTGCGGCGACGTGGTCGACGATCCGGTTGACCTCCTCGCCTGAGATGAACGGCGCCTGCAGACGCGTCAGGAAGTTGCCGCGCATGTAGAGCATGTCGCCGTTGCCTACGAGCCCCTCGGCGCCGCCGACGTCCAGGATCGTCCGGGAGTCAATGCGCGAGGGCACCTGATAGGCGATGCGGGCGGGGAAGTTGGCCTTGATGAGGCCTGTGATGACGTCCGTTGACGGGCGCTGCGTGGCCAGCACCAGATGAATCCCCACGGCCCGGGCCATCTGCGCCAGACGGGTGATGGGTTCCTCGATGTCTTTGCCGGCTGTCATCATAAGATCGGCCAGCTCGTCTACCACCACTACGATGTACGGCAGATGCTCGTGGTCGTCGTCTTCTGATATTTTGCCGTCGGCCAGGCGCTTGTTGTACTCCACGATAGACCGCGCGCTACCCTTCGACAAGAGATCATAGCGGCGCTCCATCTCTTTCTCGCAGCTCTTCAGCACGCCCAATGCCTCCTCGAAGTCGGTCGTGATGGGCTCCTCCAGATCATCCGGAATGGCGAGGTAGTGCTCGATCAGGCCGCCGTACTGCTGCAGCTCAATCTTCTTCGGGTCGATCATCACAAACTTCAGGTCCCGCGGATGGCAGGCATAGATGAGGCCGATGATCAGGTTGTTGAGGCCCACCGACTTTCCGGAGCCGGTGGCGCCGGCAATCAGCAGGTGGGGCATCTTGGCCAGGTCGATGAGGTAGACCTTGCCTTCAATCGTCTTGCCCATCGCGATGGGGAGCAGGTGCTCTGACTCCTGAAACTTGGCCGTCCCGATGACGTCGCGGAGGCGGACCAGCTCGCGGTTGCGGTTGGGCACCTCTACGCCCACGGCCGACTTGCCGGGGATGGGGGCGATCATGCGGATGCTCTGTGCCGCCATGGCCATCGCGAGGTCATCCTCCAGCGACTTGATGCGGCTGACCTTGACGCCCGGCGCAGGGGTGAGCTCGTAGCGGGTGACGGTAGGCCCCGGGACGGCTTCGATGTTGGAGATCTCGATGTTGTAGGTTTCCAGCTTAGCCAGCAGCGTATCCTTGTTTTGCTCCAGTTCCTCCTGATCGACGCGCGGCCCGTTGTGATCAGGTTCGTCCAGGAGGTCCAAGGCCGGAAATGCATACGGGGCATCGTCCGGCGTAGCGTCCTCGGCGCGGGCCTGCGTGTCGGCCTTTTCTTCTTCCACGCGCTCCCGCACGGTGAGCTCGATACCGGCTTCTTCTTCCGCAGGAGATGCGGGGGAAGCGGTCTCGGAAGCAGGTGCGGGCGCCTGGTCCCCGCTGGACGCGGGCTGAGGCGATAGCGACGGGGATGGCGGAGCGGGAGGAGGCGCGGGGCGCTCACGTTGAGGCTGCGGGGTGCCCTGTTGTCCCTCCCGAAACCGGTCGTTGAGACGAGGGCCACCCCGGTACGGCCGGAAGCCGGACTCCTCCTCCACCGGAGAAGGGGGCGCTGGCTGGGGAGGAGCGTTGGCTTTGTCCTTCGCCGATGCTGAGGCAGCGGTTCGAGAGGGCGAGGGCTCCGGCGTTTCAGCCTGTTGTGCGGCCTGCTTCTCCGCGCGGAGGGCCGCCCGTTCCTCGCGCCGCTCCACCTGACGCTCCTTGAGCTCACCGGTCCAGCGCGCAAAGCCATCACGGGCGCCCTGGAAGCTTTGCTCCACGCGGTCCAGCGAGCGCTGGATGTCGTGGTCGACGATCATCAGCGCGGTGATGAGCAGCAGCAACGTCAGCACAATGAATGAGCCGGCGGCCCCCAGCACATGCTGCAGCCAACCGGCCACGCCCGTGCCCACGGCGCCGCTCCAGTGGGCCACATCGGCCTCCAGGCTATGCCCAAACCACCCAATGACGGTTGCCATGATGAAAGCGCCCAGCCCGAGCAGCACCGTTAGCAGCGGCAGGTACACCGTTTTCTGGCCTCGAAACGTGACGTAGCCCCAGGCTCCGAGCAGGCCCAGAAGCAGCAACGAGCAGTACCCGATGAACTGTGGCACGAGCGCCTGCGCCAGGAGCGCCCCGAGGTGGCCGCCTGCGTTTTGCACGTCGCCCCCGCCGCCCGGACTTAGCGCGGCCCAGACGGACGTGTCGGCCAGGAGGGCATCATCGGCCGGATGGTAGGTGATGACGGCCAGGGCTACAAGCAGCGCCAGCCCCATCACGAGCAGGCCCAGAATCTCTTTACGGCGCTGGTCGGAGATGAAGCTTCTGCCGTCCGTTGCCTTTTTGCTTTTTTTGCGAGCAGCCATAGCCTTCAAGGTACAACGATAAGAGGAGCAATCCAACTGCAGACCGTGCAGCGCACCATGTTACGACCGAAGCACGAGGCGATTGTCGATATACGTTGGGACCACGGGCAGGACGTCTTGCTGAAAGGCGTAGGTTACGTCGTCGGCATAGCCTTTGTCAGCCAGCGCCCGGGCATGCGATCCGTGGTGGAGCACATCCTGCAGCCGGCCGGCGTCCTGCTGGTACTGTGTGAGGGCGATGTGAGCGGTATCCGATAGCGTGTCGGGTCGTTCCCCATCCCACAACAAATGAAGCAGGAGACCGGCGCAGAGCGTGTCCTCAAGCGCCACGTGGTCGCGATGCCCGGCACAGACCAGCGTGGTATCGAGCCCGCGGGCGCGGATGTCGTCTACCACCGCTTGCGCATTCAAGAACGCGCCGACCGTGAGGTGTGCCGCTCCGTGGGCACGCGCCAGGGCCCGAGTGCCGTTGGTCGTGTTGAGGATAACGGTGCGGCCTGTCACGGTAGCCTCGTCATACTCCAGGGGCGAGTTGCCCAGGTGATAGCCCTCAATCTTGTCGCCTTTTCGCTCGCCACCCAGCAGGTAGGTGGCCGGGTCCATGTTGGAGGCGATCTTGCCGGCCTCTTCCATGTCGGGCACGGGCACGACCGCCCGCGCGCCATGATGCAGCGCCGTGATGATGGTAGACGACGCGCGGAGCACGTCCACCACCACGACGGTGCGGCCGCGCACGTCATCGTCAGCGACGGGGTGGCTGGTGAGGAAGACGTCGATCGTCATGAGCGAAGGAAGGGGAAAGGGGGTGGGTATATGCTGCGCGGGTGGGCTGTAGAACCCGCTGGGCTCCGGTAGCAGCCGACGGATCAGGTGTGGAATGGGGGCTTGACGACGGTAGCGGCGCGCGGGCGGCCCCGCATCATGACGTGGACCGTAGCGCCGGGCGTAGTGAGGGCGTCTTCGTTACGGACGTAGCCCAGGCCGATGCCCTGCTCCAGCACAGGCGACTGCGAGCCGCTGGTCACGTGGCCGATCGGCGCGTCATCCTCGTCAGGCGCGTGCAACGCGTAGCCACTGCGTGGGATGCCGCGTTCGTCCATCACAAAGCCGATGAGTTTTTCCTTTGGCCCCTGCGCCTTGATCTCCTGCAGTGCCTCTTTGCCGATAAACGGTCCCTTATCGAACGCCACCAGCCAGCCCAGCCCAGCGGCGAGCGGATTCGTCTTGTCGTCCAGGTCGTTGCCATACAGGCAGAGCCCGGCCTCCAGGCGCAGGGTGTCGCGTGCCCCAAGGCCCGCAGGTTTCAGCCCGGCGTCTTCTCCAGCTTCCAGCAGGGTATCCCAGAGGGTGGGGGCATCGGCCGCGTAGCAATAAATCTCCAATCCCGGTTCGCCCGTATAGCCGGTCCGCGAGAGCAAGGCCCAGTCTATGCCCTGAAACCCACCGTCGCGGGCTTCAAGGAAATGGTAGAACTTGAGGTCGGCCACCGGTTCATCGGTTAGCGATTGCACGAGGTCGATGGCCTCAGGCCCTTGTATGGCGAGCAGCGCGATGTCGTCCGACCGGTCGTCGATAGTGGCTTCCATGGGGTTGTGCGCGCGCATCCAGGCCACGTCGGACGTGCGGTTCGCGGCGTTGATGACGAGCATGTACTCCTCCGCATGCACCCGGTAAACGAGCAGATCGTCCACGACGCCCCCTGCTTCGTTGCACATCACGGTGTAGAGGGCCCGTCCGTCGTAGAGCTTGGTGAGGTCATTCGTCACAAGCTGCTGGATGAAATCGAACGCCTGCGGGCCGCGCACTACCACCTCGCCCATGTGGCTCACGTCGAAGAGGCCGGCATGCTCGCGCACCGCCATGTGCTCGTCGATGATGCCGGTGTACTGCACAGGCATCGCGAAGCCGCCAAAGTCGGTCATCCGTGCGTCGAGGGCCGTGTGGCGGTCGTGAAGGGGGGTCTGCTGTAGGGTCTCGGGCGTGTCAGCCATGGGGAAGAAAAGGTTGGAACGGGGGGCGATGATCGCTCGGGATCATCGAACGAGCGGGGATACGGTGGGTGCCGCGGGAGGCGAGGGGCGACGCCAGGGTTATGGCAGCATGGTGCCAAAGCCGGCATCGTCAAGCACGGCGGCGGCCTCTTCGGCGGTGGGAAGATCAGAAAAGCTAAGGCGAAAGGTGCCATCGGTGCCTTCGCGGACGCGGAGCAGCTCGATCTCCTTGATGTTGAGGCCCGCATCCGCAAGGGCTGTGGTGAGCGTCACCAGCTCCCCGGGGCGGTCCTGCGCCCGTACGTACACGTCAGCCAGCGGCTCCAGAAAGCCTTTGCCCCGTTCAGGGATGGTGGCACGCGCCTCGTGCGCGTCGTCGAAGACCGCGGCGAGTGCCTCGTGGTCTTCCGCGATGAGCCGGTTGCGGAGCGTTTGAATGGCAGAAGCAAAGCCCCCCAGCGCATCCAGCACCGGGCCCTGATTGGCCGTCAGGATATCGCGCCAGAGCTCGAATGGGGACGAGGCAATGCGGGTGAGATCGCGAAACCCGCCAGCAGCAAGATCGAGGGTGGCGCCGTCGGTGGCGTGCCGCTCGCCTGCGTACCGGGCAAGCGTCACCGCCACGAGTTGCGGCAGGTGGCTTACGGTGGCGGCCACCCGGTCGTGCGCCGGCGCATCCATCAGGCGGATGCGCGCGCCTGTTGCTTCAATGAGGGTGCGGAGGGCGATGGGTACCTCGGTATCATTCGGGGGGCACAGCACGTAGGTCGCGTTCTCAAAGAGCACTGGGTCGGCTGCCTCAATTCCATCGTTCTCGCTCCCGGCCATCGGGTGCCCGCCGATGAATGTGGCGTGCGCCGGCAGGGCTTCTGCGGCATGGGCCAGCACAGGCCGCTTCACCGAGCCGACGTCCGTCACCACCACGCCCTCCGGCAGATGCGGAGCCATGTCATTCATAAGCGGCAGCATGGCTCGCAGCGGCGTGGCCAGGACCACCACCTCGGCCTCGGCCACGGCTGCTTTCAGCGAGGCGGCCCTTACATCCAGCGCGCCCCGGGCATGTGCGGCGTCCAGTACCTCGGGCGCATCGAAGCCGGTAAGCTGTACGTTGGGCAGGGCGGCCTGCCAGGCCAGGGCCAGGGAGCCGCCGATGAGGCCAGTGCCGACGATGGTGACGTGCTGGATCATGAATCGCTTCTACGGGTGTGCGGGAGGCAACGCACGGGTAACCTATGGGATAGCGGGAAAACGCACAATGAAGAATGTGGCTGTCTTGTGGAGTGGCGGGAAGGACGCTATGTTGGCGCTGCATACGTTGCAGCAGGACGCGTCCGTACAGGTGAAGGCGCTGGTGGCTACGTTCTGGACCCCGGAGCAGGTCATCACGATGCACGGGACGCCGGCCCCGCTGATCGCTGCGCAGGCGGGTGCGCTGAACCTGCCCCTTCACCGGATGATGCAGCCACGTGGCGCTTCCAACGCGATGTACGAGGCCCGGCTGCACGAGACGCTCGCGCCCCTCATTGAGGCGGGAATAACCCACGTGGCTGCGGGCGATCTACACCTCGCGGACGTCCGCGACTACCGCGCCGGCGTACTTCAGCGTGCGGGCGTTGCCCCCGTCTTCCCGCTGTGGGATCAGTCGTCCCAAGCGTGCGCGGCGGCGTTTATCGATGCGGGGTACGCCGCCATCATCACCAGCGTCGACCCCGACCGGCTCGACGCCTCGTGGCTGGGCGCGCCGTACGATGAGGCCTTTCTGAAGGCGCTGCCGCCGGAGGTCGACCCCTGTGGCGAGTACGGCGCCTTCCACACGTTCGTCTACGACGGACCGCTGTTCACCCAACCGGTGCCCTTCACGCGTGGCGACACTTACAACGAGGGGCCGATGCGTGCGGTCGGACTGGCTCCGGCTGAGACGCCGTAGCATCAGGAGCTCGTAGCATCAGGAGCTCCATCAAACAAAAACGCCCCACAGCCGAGGCCATGGGGCGTTTGGTATGCTGATGCACAAGAGGAACCGTTACTCGCTGGCCCCTTCCTGCGTCGCTTCTGGTGTTTCAGGGCTTTCGTCCGTGTCATCGGCTTCGCCATTTTCTGCCTTGGCAGCCTCCGACGCGTCGGGGGTTTGTGTGGCGCCGCCCTTCTCGATGTCAAACGACAGCTCTTCTGCGCTCTCGTCAGCGTCATGCGTGATGACGATGCGGTCGCCTTCGCCGAGGTCGTGGTTGAGCAACTGCTCGGCCATCGGGTCCTCGATATACTTCTGGATAGCCCGGCGCAGCGGACGCGCGCCGAACTTGGCGTCGTACCCGCGTTCCACCAAGAACTCTTTGGCTTCCTTGGTGAGCTCCACCTCGATCCCGATTTCGTTGGCCCGCTTGAACAGGTCTTCCGACATCAGGTCGATGATCTTGAGGATGTGCTTCTTCTCCAAGGCGTGGAAGACGATGACATCGTCAATCCGGTTCAGAAACTCGGGGTTGAAGACATTCTTCAGCGCGTCTTCTACCATGCCCTTCATGGCCTGGTAGTTGAAGACTTCGTCGCTTTGCTGGAAGCCAATGCCCTTGCCGAGGTTCTTAATGTCACGCGCTCCGATGTTGGAGGTCATAATCAGGATGGTGTTACGGAAGTCCACCCGGCGGCCGAGGCCGTCCGTGAGGATTCCATCATCCAGGACCTGCAGCAGGATGTTGAAGACGTCGGGGTGTGCCTTCTCAATCTCGTCGAGGAGCACCACAGAGTACGGCTTGCGGCGCACCTTCTCGGTGAGCTGCCCGCCCTCTTCGTAACCGACGTATCCGGGAGGGGCCCCCACAAGGCGGCTGACGGAGAATTTCTCCATGTACTCACTCATGTCAAGGCGGATGAGCGAGTCCTGCGAGTCGAAGAGGTACTCGGTGAGCACCTTGGCCAGCTCCGTCTTCCCAACGCCCGTGGGGCCGAGGAAGATGAACGAGCCAATCGGCCGCTCGGGATCCTTCAGCCCGGCGCGGGTCCGGCGGATGGCCTTGGATAGCTTCTGAATAGGTTCTTCCTGGCCAATGACGCGGCCCTTGAGCTCTTCCTCCATTTCGAGGAGCTTGCGGGTTTCCGGCTCAGAAATCTTGTCCACCGGAATGCCCGTCATCATGGCAACGACCTCAGCAATGTCGTTAGCCGAGACGTCGTGCACCTCGGTGTCGGCCTGCGCCAGCCATTCTTCCTTCTCTTCTTCGAGTTGTTCTTGCAGCTTCTTCTCCCGGTCGCGGAGCCGTGCAGCTTCTTCGAAGCGCTGGCTCTTGACCACCTGGTTTTTCTCCTCGCGGGTCTCCTCAATTTGCTCTTCGAGGTCCAGGATGGCCTGTGGCACACGGATGTTGTTAAGGTGCACCCGGGCGCCCGCTTCGTCGATCACATCCAGCGCCTTGTCCGGCAGGTACCGGTCGGTGATGTAGCGCTCCGAGAGCTGCACCGCCAGCTTGATGCCGTCGTCCGAGTAGCGGACATTGTGATGCTCCTCGTACTTGTCTTTCACCTTCGTCAGAATCTCGACGGTCTGCTCCGGCGTGGAGGGGTCGACCATGATCTTCTGGAAGCGGCGGTCCAGCGCGCCATCCTTCTCGATATGCTGGCGATACTCGTCCAGCGTCGTCGCGCCAATGCATTGGATGTCGCCCCGGGCCAAGGCGGGCTTGAACATGTTGGAGGCATCCAAGCTTCCGGAGGCGCCGCCTGCGCCCACAATGGTATGGAGCTCATCGATGAAGAGGATGACGTCCGGGCTCTTCTCCAGCTCGTTCATCACGGCCTTCATGCGCTCCTCAAACTGGCCTCGGTACTTGGTGCCAGCCACGAGAGCGGCCAGATCCAGCGTCATGAGGCGCTTATCAAAGAGAACGCGGCTGACCTTGCGTTCGACGATACGCATGGCCAGGCCTTCAGCTATGGCCGTCTTTCCTACCCCGGGTTCGCCGATGAGGACGGGGTTGTTCTTTTTGCGGCGACTGAGCACCTGCGCTACGCGTTCGATCTCGCGCTCACGGCCAATGACCGGGTCAAGATCGTTATCCTCCGCCAGTTGCGTAAGGTCGCGTCCGAAGTTGTCCAGTACCGGTGTCTTACTTTTTTCCATTTTGCCTCGCTCTTTTCCGTATCCAGAAGACTCGCCCCGGCCGCCCGAGCCACCGCCACCGGTGCCCGAGGCCGCAGACGAAGAGGATGCTTTGCCGCTTATGATGGCGTCCAGTTCCGAGCGCACAGCGTCATACGTCACGGAGAAGCCCTGCTGCAGAATCTGCGCTGCGATATTCTCGTCATCGCGTAGCAGGCTCAGTAGCAGATGCTCGGTGCCGATGACGTCACTCTTGTACAGCTTGGCTTCGAGATAGGTGATTTTAAGCACCTTCTCGGCTTGCTTGGTAAGGGGGATGTTGCCCACGGTGAGGCTGCCGCCCGTATTGCGCACCGTGTCTTCCACAGCTTTTTTGAGCTTGATCAGATCACAGCCCAAGTTACGCAAGATTTTGACGGCAATGCCTTCGCCCTCTCGAATGACGCCCAGCAGGAGGTGCTCGGTGCCGATGTAGTCGTGCCCCAAGCGAATAGCCTCCTCTCTGCTGTAAGAGATGACGTCCCGCACGCGATTTGAAAAGTTGCCTTCCATACTCAAAGGAATGTAGCTGCTAATGTGCGCAAAAACGTAGAAGCCTGCATGCTGCGTGCGTTGCAGTTCGGTACCGGCCGCATAGGGTATGCCCCCTGTGGCTATACTGCTGCCGGTCCCACAGGTGCCAGATGAGTACCCGAACCGTCGGCTCGTCCTCATCCATATCGTGGTTTAGGTGTACCAGCGCGTTTTCAGCACAGTTCCACAAGCAGCCCGTGGGTGGCGGGCCGAAATCCAAGTGGTGTCACACTCAACCGGATGGTTACGTGCGACACCGCCTTCGAAGTAGTCGCCGATGGTAGACCTTCCGCAGCACGTCGGTTATGCTGCAAAACTGCTGCCACAACCACACGTCTCGGTTGCGTTTGGGTTTTCGAAGGTAAAGCCACGCGCGTTCAGGCCATCATGGTAATCCACGGTGGTGCCCATCAGATACAGGCCGTGACGCTTGTCGATGTAGAGGGGAATGCCTTCAACCGTGTAGGCTTGGTCTTCGTCGCGTTCCCGATCAAACCCCAGGATGTAGCTCATGCCCGAACAACCGCCACCGCGGACGCCGACCCGGAGCCCGTAGCCTTCGGGCAGGTCTTTCGTCTGCATGATTTTTCGGATGGCATTGGCCGCACGATTGCTAAGTGAGATGGGAGCGTTGGCCGTTTTGTTTGCTTGAGCAACTGCCATACTATCGGTGTGGTTGTCGTCGTCAGGAAGGCTGCTGAAGGGGCAGAGCAGCCTGTCGATGCGATGGTCTTGGTACTGGAAGTCAAACGACCCCATGAAATAGCTGTTCCACCCGTTATGGGTGAGGCGCAGCCCGTAAACGCTACATCAGGGGCTCCGATTGGGGCACGCTGCGCACGTGTAGCCTCCTACATCGGCCGAGCCAGGACCACAGGTGCACGATGCGTCTCGATGCGCCCTTCTGCTTCGTCGACGGCTTCGAGGTGCACAATATAGGGCCCCATGCGCAGGCGCTGCCCCCGATCGCCTCGTCCGTCCCACAGCAGCTCACCCGTCTGCGCCACGAGGCGGGCCTCTTCAAGGGTGCGTACGAGGCGTCCGGCGGTATCGTAGATACGCACACGGACGCTGCTCACCGGGCTCCGCAACTGAAACTGGATAACGGCAAACCGCTCGCTTCCCTGTCCCTCCGGAAAAAAAGGCGAGGGGCGAACGGCCAATGCTTCCGCCGTGAGCGGGCGAGGGTCTTCCAGAAAGACGCTGTTGCGCCGGCCTGGGGTTCCTCCGTCCGCAGCCACGGAGGTGGTCCAGTTCCGCGCGTCGTTGGTGGCGCGGTGGAGGTGCAGGCGCTCCAGGGCCCGGCCAGCGGTTTGCTGCACGCCGGGATGATGCCAGGAGGGGGCATACGTGACGGCATCAATGGCCTCGGGCCCCGAGCCAAACAGTTCGATACGGTCACCGCTATTCCGCAGGCCGAGGGTACTGCGGGAGAGCGTCAGGAGCGTCACGTTAGGCACGCCCCACGGAAAGTCTGGAAAAGCCTGATAGAGGCGCGTGGAGGGGATCTCATCCGGGGCGGCGTTGGGCTCGGCGGCAATGACGACGTAGCCTCCGGGCTGCACGGGGGTGAAGGGCTGGCCGACGTGCAGGGTGTCGGCCATGCCATGGACATCCTCCAGGCCGGCCCAGCGGAGGTGGCGAAGGCTGATCACGTGCGGGCTGGTGTTGACGAGCTCCACGTACGAGGGCTGGTCGGGTGTGGGGTCGAAGCGGTCCACGCGGGGGTTGTACATAATCTCGTTCAGCAGCAGCTCGCCAGGGGCGGGCCAGTGGGCGAGGGGCACCTGCACATCGGTAAGCTCGCGCCCGGCAAAGTCGCGCAGCCGGTCGATGGCCAGCGTGGCACCGCGCAGGGGCTCATCGAAGGACAGCCGCAGCAGCCGGCCGTCGTCCATAGCGTCGATGGCGACGGCCGGGGTGCCGTCATCCAGCCGCACGTCTCCGGGAGCGAGAGGGCGCAGGTCAACCGGAGCCGAAAGCGCCAACTCGGCCACACGCTCCGCCACCTGCTCTGCTCCGCGCACCGTAAGCGGGTCAGGCGACACCGGGCCCGTGGCTCCGCTTACCACGAAGTCGTCGAAGTAGAGGTTGGCCGGAGCGGAAGCCGTGTGCTTGGCCCATACCCCGAAGTGCTGGCTAAAGGCGTAGGTGTCGTCGGTGGCAGTAAAAGCCAGGGTGCCATCGATGCGCACCTCCCAGGTGCCGTCGGGGTCGCGGGTGACGGCAAGCGCGAGTTGGTTGTCGGTGCCGTCAAGGATCGGAGCGCTGCGGCCCAATTCGGTGCGGGCCGTCCGCGGATCCCCGTCCATGCGGTAAAGCCGCACCTCGTTGCTGTTGTTCGTGCCCATCTGCAAATAGTACCCGCGCACAGGCCCGTCCAGTACATCGGTGTCGGCCAGGAGAAAGACGCGGGCGCCGTTAAAGATGCTCAGGTTGACGTCCACCTGCGCGAACGTAAAGGCCCACGAGCCAAAGCTGACGGGGGATGCGGTGGCAAGGTAGAGGGTGTCGGCCGCGGCCACGCCGTCGGTGCGTAGGGCGGGCTGCCCGTTCAGCGGCGCGATCGTCCAGCGATCCGTGGTGCCCGTCCACGCAGGGTTCGCGGTGAAGTCGCCGTCGGCAAAATCGTCGCTCCAGGTGTGCTGCGCGTGGGCCTCAACAGCCCAACCGAGCATCAGGCCAAGCACCAGCCCGACCATAGATACAGCCGTCGCCATCCTCCTGCGTGCATGTCCCATCGCAACCTCCCAAGTGAACGCGCCTACCGTGGTATCGGGTAATTTCCCTCACACGTGTGTGGGTTGCAACAGCCGAGGCTGGGTTGCGCGATTAGTGGAGTGGGGATTGCTCCAAGTGCCGCATAAGGGCATGCGTCATGAGGCGGGCGGCCGGGACGAGGGCGCGCTCGTCGATGTCGAAGTTTGAGTCGTGGAGGGGGTAGCGCGTTTCGGGCCCGGAGGCGGTGCCGATGCGTATCAGCGCGCCGGGTACGTGGGAGAGGTAGTGGGCGAAGTCCTCGCCGCCCATACTGGAAAGCTCGATCTCGTAGATCGCGCTGTCGCCGGATTGCTCCCGGATACTGCGGCGCACATTATCGATCAGTTCGGAATCGTTGATGACGGGCGGGGAGCCGGTTTCCAGCTTCACCTCGACAGAGGCCCCATGGATGCCTGCGGTTTGCGTGGCAATTTGTTTGATCTTGCGGATGAGCTGATCACGGTCGGCCAGGCTCTGGCAGCGGAGCGTGCCGCCCAGGCGGAGTTCGTGTGGAATCACGTTGTACGCGTCGCCTGCACGAATCCAGGTGGGCGTGAACACCGCTGGCAGCCGTGGGTCGCTCACGCGGCCGACGAGTTGGTAGAGCGTGTTCAGCACCTGGGTCGTCACCCAGAGGGTATCCACCGACTCGTGCGGACGGGCGGAGTGTCCACTGCTGGGCGCCTCCAGCGTGATGGTGAACCGGTCGGCCGAGGCCGTCGCGGCCCCCTCCACCAGCCCAAAGCGCCCCAGCTCCAGCGTGGGGTCCACGTGGATGGCATAGACCGCTTCGAGGCCCTCCAGCACGCCATCCTGGATCATGCGCGGGGCGCCGCTGGGGGTCCCTTCTTCGTTGGGCTGAAAAAACACGCGTACAGTGCCGTTGAAGCGATCGCGCAGGGCGTGCAGCAGCAGGGCGACGCCGATGCCTACGGAGGTGTGGGCGTCGTGGCCACAGAGGTGGGCTACGCCGCTGCGCATCGAGGCATAGGGCACATGCTTCCCGTCTTGCTGCGGAAGGGCGTCAATATCGGCCCGGTAGCCTATGCTGTGGCCGGGCCCCTGCCCATTAATATCGACGTATAATCCAGTTCCAGCCAGCGGACCGTGGACCTCCAGTCCGTAGGATTCAAGCGTCTCTCGGATGAGGGCGGAGGTATCCTTCTCCTTGAACCCGACTTCTGGATGCTGATGTAGGTGGCGGCGCGTAGACGTCAGGAATCGCGTAAAGGCCTCAGGCAGATCGTCCAGGGAGTGAATCTCGCCAAGGGTGCGAGCAGGAACGGGTTGGACGGCGATATCAGCATCCATAAAAGGTCGTGCGTTGATGGAAAAGACGGATGAGAAGCCTGAAACAGGAAAGCGTAACGCTGTGCCATTACAGTGTTATGTTAACTTCCAAGCAGGGCAGAAGGTCGGGCCGGATGGAACACCTTCGTAACGGTGCCGGCAGGGCAGCAGGGGCCGCGTGCTATACCAGTCCGGCCCGCTTGCGCCAGGCCCACTCGGCCGCCAGGAGCGCCACCACGAGCAGCAGCAGGTAGGGCAGGTGCCAGAGCGGGGTCTCGGAGCGAAGGGTGCGGGTCTCCGGCGCAAAGCGGTCGTCGGTGGCTACGGCATCGGCCACCCCGGCCACGTCGTCGGGCGTGAAGAACGTACCGCCGGAGCGCGCGGCGAGTTGCCGCATGAAGGGCGCATCGGCCTGGGTCTGCATAAACTCCAGCGCCGACTGCTCGATCTGAAACGTGCCCGTATCGGTACCGAGGGTGGCGTCGTCGCGGGTAGCCGTGGCGGTGTATCGGTATGCGCCCTCGGGCAGGCGTCCGGCGTCCAGCGCATATTGCCCGTTGCCGGTAGCGCGCATGGTGTAGGGAAAGGTGTCGCCGTCGGGGGCCTCGATTTCGAGCTGCACGGTGGCGTCGGGGACCGGGTTGAGGCTTTCGTTATAGACCTCCCCTTCAAACGAGACGTCCTCTGCGCCGCTGAAGCGGAGCTGGGTGGGGGCCACGCGGACGAGGCGGTCATCCTCGGCCGTGGCCAGCCACTCGATGAGGTTGGCCGTCATGGTAGGGGCGAGCGCGTCAAGAGTAGCCAATTCCTCTGGGAGCGTAAACCACGACCACAGGCGCGTACCGAGCCAGGCGGCCGAGCGCTGTCCGGCACGACTCCGCAGCGCCAGCAATGGGGCCTCCGCGTCGGTCTCCATCAGGAGGCGTGCATCCGGGCTGACCTGCCAATCGGCCGCAGGGTAGGGTAGCGGAGGCAGCCGGGCGAGGTCGGCCAGGGCGTCGGGCAGCCCGTCAAACACCGGGTGAGCGCGGCCGTCCGGGGTGAGCACGGGACGCGCGCTGGTTGCTGCCGTCGAGCGCCCATCGGGCCGGGCCGGCAGGGCGTCGCCAAAAGCGTCGGCCAGGCCGTCGAGGTCGGCTTGCCGCTCGTGCAGGTAGAGGACCGGCGTGCCGTCGTTTACCGCAGCGGCGATCGGTGCGCGCTCCGTGGCCGTGGTGGCTGGCCCGGGAAACCCGACCAGCACAATGACGCTGACGTCCCCAAAGGTGTCGGGCAGCGCTCCTTCGTAAAAGCCGCCGGGCCCCCGCTGGGTAAAGGACTGGAGCTCGATGTCTTCGTCAGCTTCCAGGGCGCGCCGCACAGCCCCGGTGGTGGGCGTGAGGCTGCCGCTCACCAGCACCACCTGCCGCCGCCGCTCCAGCACCTGCGTGCTGAGCGTGCGCCGGTTGTTGCGGTCGGTGACCTGCTCGGGGATGCTGGAGACCACCACGTCCAGCTGCTGCAGGCCTTCCGCCGCAGGGGTGAAGGTGAGGGTCACGCGGCGCTCGCCATCCCCTTCTGGCAGCGTGACGGATTGCTCGTCCAGCACCGTATCGCCATCGTGCAGGCTCACCTGCACGGACTCGCCGGTGGCGGCCGTGGCGCGGATGACGGCCTCGACGGGCTGCTCCACATCTACGTAGGCGATGTCGTTGGTAGAAGCGCGTTGCACCTGCACGTCGCGCTGCTGCGTGGTGTCGCCCACGACGACCGTGTGGATGGGGTGCGGATAGCGCTCGGCGATGGCAAGCGGATTGCGGCCGGTGTTGTAGAGGCCATCTGAAATCACCACGACCCCGCGCAGGTTGTCGGTCCGGAGGCGCTCGCGTACGCCCTCCAGCCCTGCGGACAGGTTGGTGCGCTCCTCGTCGAAGCGAAGAGCTTCGGCCGCCAGACCGGCCCCATCCGGCAGGGTGTTGAGGGCGCTCCCGAACGAAAAGAAGCGCAGCTCGCCATCAATCGAAGGGACCTGTTCCACCGCCCGGCGCACCTGATCGGGGAGGTCCGCGCCGGCGTCATCGTCCCGGCCTTCCCCGCTCAGGCTAAGGGTGTTGTCCACCAGCACGGCCAGCACGGGCGGCTGCTCGTCTTCTGTGATCCGCTGCCAGATGGGCTCCATCAACAAAAACAAGAGCACCGCCAGCGCCGAGAAGCGGAGCGCCATCAGCCCGCGCCGCTGCCATCCCGTGACGGTCGGGGCGGCGGTCTGGTACATCCAGTAGGTGAGTCCCCCTGCGCCCAGCAGGCTGACCAGCAAGAGGAAGGGCGAAAACCCGAGGGAAAACGACATGGGGGGTAGAAGAGCAAGCAGCAAGGCGAGCGCCCACAACAGACGCGGACAGGATGCACGCGTGGCAGCCCCGGATGGATCCAGCCAGCCCTCTGGCTACGCTACAGGTAGGGCAGGGCCAGGGCCGTCAAGTACGCGCCATAGGCACCAAGCAGGGCGACACCGCCCCAGCGCTCAATGTAGCCGCGCCGAAAGGCCAGCACAGGGAGCACCGCGCAGATGGCCAGCATCACCGGCATGTGAAACGACACCACGGTGTCGGTGACCGGCACGGGCCGGACCAGTGCCACCGCGCCCATCACAAAGGCCACATTCAGGATATTGCTACCCACGATATTGCCGACAGAGAGGTCCACCTCGTCGCGGGCCAGGCTCACGAGCGAGGCGGCCAGCTCGGGCAGGCTGCTGCCGATGGCCACCACCGAGAGGCCTACCACAAGCGGATCTACGCCCAGCGCCTCTGCCAGGCCTGTCCCACCAAACACAACGGCCTGTGCTCCTCCGCCCAGCAGGAGCATGCCAGCGCCCACAAGCCCTGCAACGCGCCACAAGCTTTTGATCGGTTCTGAGGCCACGGGAGGTGCTACTGCGGATGCGGAAGGCGAGACGTCCGCTGGACGTGGGGTCGCCAGTTGGTGCCGGCCGCGGTAGAGCATCACCAGAAAAGCCACAAGGGCTACGAGCAGCACGCCACCTTCAAGACGCCCGATCTGCCCATTGAGGGACAGCCAGTAGAACCCGATCAGCACGCCCATCATCCAGGCAAACTCGCGCCGGATGAGGCTGGGGGTCAGGCGAATGGGGGCCAGCAGCGCGCCCAGCCCCAGGATAAACCCCACGTTGCTGATGTTGGAGCCCACAATATTGCCTACAGCCAGCGTATAGGCATCCTCAATTACGGCAATCAGGCTGATGACAAACTCTGGCATGGAGGTCCCCAGCGCTACAATGGTGACCCCGATGATAGCGCGTCGGATATTGTAGCGCAGGGCAAGATCCACAGACCCGCGCACCAGCCAGTCGGCCCCGAAGTAGAGCGCAACCAGTCCGCCAATGAGCGCACCCGCAAAGAGCAGCATATCAGGCCAGAGGGGTAGTGAGGGCGTCGCCGCTAAAGGCGCCGGGGAGGAGCTGGCCGGGCGTAGTATGCTCGGGTGGCGCCGCGCCGCGGTCCATGACCACCGGGAGGCCGGGCGCATGCTCGACGAGGAGTTGCCGGCACGCCCCACACGGGCTACCGTTGTCGTCGCGCAGGCAGGTCAGGTACAGCCTTTTTGGGGTGAGCCCGTACGTTAGCGCGGTGCTGAGGACTGTGCGCTCGGCACACAAGATGCGGGCCCAGTCGGGGTGCTCTACGTTTACGCCTGGCAGAAAGGCGCCGTCGGTGGTCTCCAGCACGCAGCCCACGGGAAAGTTGGAATCGGGTACATGCGCCCGCTCGGCCACCTCACGCGCCCACCGGAGTCCCGCCGCGTCGTCTGCAGGGGGCGCTCCCGGGAGCCGCGGATCCAGCCGCTCGCCCACGGGCGGCAACGCGGCGGTCGTGCGCAGCGCTGTGCCGTCGGCAGTAGCATCAAACGGCCCGTCCAGCGCCTGCCGGACGAGTAGCGCCTCATCGGCCGTCAGCGGGCGGGGCATGACCGCGGCCACCACATCGCGCCGCCCGGCTGCGGTAGCTGTGGTGAGCGCGCCCAGCAGAGGAGGGATCAGCAGTGAAAACGTGGCACTCTCTACGCGCACGCCGGGCACGTACGTCCCATCGGAGAGGAGTAGCAGCGCCCCTTCCGGTGTTTGGGTGTACGGCACATGCGCCCGTGCAGCCGCCGCTTCGGCATGGGCACGCAGCGTACGGAGCACAGCGTCGGCCGGCCGGTTCATACGAGAGGAGTGCTGGGAGAGGGCTGTGAATAACGGTGCACCGCGGGTATCGCCCCGCCATCCACCGATTTTAGAAGGCCCTTGCTAACGCGAGCCCTGTGGGATAGTTTGAAATCATCCATCGTCAACCTTTGATTGCCACGCTCTGCCTGAAAAGTTAGCGAGTCAGGCGAGCGTGAGCTGGGGAGCTTCACGGTAAGGCGTTTGAGGCAGGGGTAGCAGCAGCTGTTGCGGAGGTTATCCGACTGCGCGCAGCCTGCGAAGAGTTTTCAGCCAGCGTCAAATAATCACATGTTGCCATGCGTTCTTGTGCCTATGGATGCGGCGCGCCCGGGCCCTTTGAAATGACCAATGGCAAGCGCTGTTGTCAATCACATATGTCCAGCCGTAAAGTAAAGGATCAAATCTGCAGCGCTTAAAAGAGGGTATTTCTTCTCGGCTGAGGCACGCAAGAAGAGTGGTGAAACCCGGCGCTACAAACTGGACGATATTCTTGCCGGTAAGCATCCCGCCTATAGCTCGTACAAGCTACTTAAGCGGCTGCTTAAGCAGGGCCGGCGAAGACGAGTTTGTGAGCGCTGCGAAAGAACTACCTGGGCGGGTGAACCCATACCGCTGGAACTCCATCACCGCGATGGTAATGCTCAAAACCACTGCTGTGAGAATCTTTCGCTCTTGTGTCCCAACTGTCATGCCTTAGCTGAACACTACCGTGGGAAGAATAAGGCTGGCAGTGGAAAACGCGTCACCGAAGCAGCGTTTGTGCAGGCGCTCCGCAAAAGCAAGAACATTCGACAGGCCCTGATTCGTTGGGGACTTTCTCCAGAGGGTGGGAACTATCAACGCGCGAATCGCCTTGTTGAGAAATACAAAATATTTTGATTGGGTACGTTGCGGGTGTGGCGAAATCGGTAAACGCATCGGACTTAAGCGCAATTTGAGTGCCCCGCCGGAAACGGCGGGCGTAGAACTGCTCAACATCGGGGAAGCCCTTACCGGTAATCCCGAGCGAAGCTGCTGCGCTGTGCAGGCTCAGCAGAACGTGTAGAGACTTGACGGGCAGCGCCTACCCTCTGATTACAGAGCAGGGCGAAGAGAAAGTCCAGACCCCAAACGGCAGTGGCCGGCAGTGCAAACTGTAGCGGGTACGAAAATCCGATGGAGGACAATCCTCCTTGTGGGTTCGAGTCCCACCACCCGTACCAATTCTTGTGTTCGCTGTGGGCCTATCTGCTCAGCCCTGCTCGGTAAGGCCATCACGCGTACCTGTATTATGTGCCCGTAGAGACGATCCGCCGGATCGTCTCTACCCCCACGCTTTCAGCTTATGATCGTCCGCCACATATTTCAGCTTATGATCGTCCGCCACATAAACGACATTTACGGCTCTGCACGAGAGGTGGAGACCGACACGTTCATCAGCCGCCGCCTGCTGCTCCAGGAAGATGGCATGGGCTTTTCCTTTCACGAGACTATCATCAAGGCGGGCACCGACATGTTCATCCAGTACCTCCATCACCTTGAGTCGGTGTATTGCATTGCCGGGCGCGGCGAGATTGAGATCGTCGGTGGCGAAACGCACCCCATTGCCCCGGGCATGCTCTATGCGCTTGACGGCCACGAGCCCCATCATTTGCGCGCTACAGAAGAGTTGCGGCTGATGTGCGTGTTCAACCCGCCCCTGACCGGCCGCGAGGTGCACGACGCGAACGGCGCGTATCCGCTCCTTACGTGAAGCTTCGCAGGTAAAGAGTCGTCGAGCCAGAGCGCACGCGGACGGCGGCGCTTCAAAGGCCCTCTTGCCCTTCAATGCCGCTTCTTGCTTTTCCAGGTACCACCGTACGTGTAGTGTGGGTTGTCTTTCGATGCTTTGACCTGGCACGGTTTGCACGCAAAGATCCACGCCCCGGAAGCGTCGTGCTGGATGCGGAAGAGCGTATCGGCAGTATCACCGCAGCAGTCGCAGGTCTTTGTACGGGTACGGCTCGCACGGCCCATAAGATGAGCAGATGATGGACAAGAGGCGTCACGCAGCGTCGGCTCTCGCGGACGGGCTACACCAGTTTCAGCGCGAGGTCCACCGCGCGTCGGCCAAGGGCGGTGTACGGGGGCGTCAGCAGATCAAGCGGCGAGGGCACGTTGCGCTGACGCACCACCGCCCGCTCGTTGGAGAACGCCCGAAAGCCAGCCTCCCCATGGTATTTGCCGATGCCGCTGGCATTGACCCCACCAAACGGCAGCGCAGGGTTTAGATAATGCAGCAACACGTTATTGATGGTGGTACCTCCTGCGGAGGTGTGGGCGATGACCTGATCGGCGGTGGCCTCCGAGCCGGTAAACACGTACAGGGCCAGCGGCTTGGGCTTGCTGTTGATGTAGTCGATGGGCTCCTGCAGTGCATGGTAGGACCGCACGGGTAGGAGGGGCCCAAAGATCTCCTCCTGCATCACATCAGCCTCCAACGGCACGTCGGTGAGGACGGTAGGGTCCAGGAAGCGCCCGTCGCGCGCCTCGCCCGTCCCCACCGCAGGGCGGGCACCGCGGGCCACGGCATCGCGGTACAGTTCAGCCAGCCGCTCGTGGTGGCGGTCGCTTACGATCCGCGCATAGTCGGTCGTCTGCGCGCGCTCGTCGACCGTTTCGCCGTAGAACGACGTGATGGCCGTCGCTAACTCGTCCACAAACGCGTCGTGCACATCGGCGTGCACGTACACGTAGTCGGGCGCAATGCAGGTTTGGCCCGCATTCGTAAATTTGCCCAGCGCGATGCGCCGAGCGGCTTTCCGGAGGTCGGCCGTGGCGTCCACGATGGTCGGGGATTTGCCACCCAGCTCCAGCGTCACGGAGCTCAGGTGCTCGGCGGCTGCCTTCATCACGATGCGGCCTACCTCCGTGCTACCGGTGAAGAAGATGTGATCGAACGGATGGCCCAGGAGGTGCTGCGCCGTATCGACCGCCCCCTCCACCACGGCCACCTCGCTCTCGTCGAACGTCGATTGCACCATCTCGCGCAAGAGGCGGGAGGTGTAGGGCGTGTACTCGGACGGCTTGAGCAGCACCGGGCAGCCGGCAGCCAGCGCAGCCACAACGGGATTGAGGGCCAGGTTGACCGGGTAGTTCCAGGGGGCAAGCACGAGCGCATGGCCCTTGGGCTCGTACCGGATCTCCGACACCGTACCGGCCAACTGCGGTGGGGTGGACACCCGCTCCGGCTTCATCCACTGCGCTACATGTTTGGCCGCGTAGGTAGCCTCCTCCGCCACCGCCGCAATCTCGCTGGTGTCGACCTCCACAGCCGGCTTCCGGAAGTCGGCAAACAGGGCATCCTGAATATCGGCGCGGTAATCCAGCACCATCTGGTGCAAGCGCCGCAGCTTGTCGGCGCGCTGCGTGGCCGTGGTATGACGGATGCGGGCTTTATTGGCTTGCTGCAAACGGATGAGCCGGTTGATTTCCGTTGGCGGGGTGGCCGTATCCGTTGCCGGCGATGCAGGTGCGGGGGCAGCAGGAGCGTCGGGCATGGAGCGAAACGTAGTCAGCGAATAGGTACGGTGGCCTCACCGTAGCAAGGCGTGATAGCAGAAAGGGTAACGCCAGGGCAGGAGATGGTGTCCCCGGCCTGCTGGTGCGTGGCGGACCCGTTACGTGCGGTTGGACCGACCTCCCTGCAGGGCAATCGCCACGCCGGGGACGCCACCCCATACGGCATGAACAGCAAACCCCCGCCGCGCACAGGGCCCGACGGGGGAAGACCATCCGTACTTCGGAAAAGCGGTTAGCCTTGGGGGCGCAGGGGCTCGGTGTGGCCCACCACAAGGCGCAGCTTCTCCATCTCGCCAACGCTAAAGCTGAGCGACTTGCGGGAGGGATCGTCGTCTGGACCCACGTTAGTGAAGGCCTCTACTTCGCCCTTCCGAACGGCGTCCATGATGTCATCCGCCGTGCAGTTTAACACGTCGGCAAACTGGTTCACCGTCCCCGCGTATAGGCCCGAGGAGTACGTGAGCTCTCCCGCAGCAAATTTTTCTACCGATTGACTTCGAGCATTTCCAGCCATAATGTGCGTGCCTGATCGTTGTGTGTGTGAATATCGCAGCTGCGCCTGGGGCTGATGCAGCCCCGATTTCCGAAACGCAGGTCCTTTGGTCTGTCATGTATTGTGAGCCCATTACTACGCTGGTATGACCAAATTGATGCAGTAGACCGTCCCCAGGAAGGGGACGCGGGAGCCTATCCTTCACGTTCGTGCGAATTAAACCGTTTTGTTACAGAATGATGGGCGAAACGCTGCGATGGCAATTTGAGGACGCAAGGGTGGAACCCGACCAGGTGGACGATCTGCAGGCCCTGATTCAGATGCTGTTTCAACGGCGTAGCTTGCCACACCTGACGGGGTGGGCGAAAACGTGGCAGGTGAAGGAGCTGGTGCGGGACCTGAAAGCCGCCAGCACGGCCTATGCTGCGGCCTGCACCGACGACCGCCCGGCGCCTTTTCCGTTTGCACTGGCGCATCTGCGCATCCGCGAGGGCCGGCTGGAGCCCATTGCCGATGCGGTACAGGTTGAGGATCCCGCGCTACTCGCCCGTATCTTGAGCGAGTTCCTGGAGCCCGGAGCAACCGTCCAGTTTGGCATGGGCGCGGAGGCGCAGCGGTGGAAGAGTACAGGGAGCGGGGAGGTTACCCCTGTTCCCGTCTCGCCAGCCCCTACGGATACGTCAGCAGACAAGGCCTAACGTACGTATGCCAGATGCGGCTATCCATCCGCATGCTGCTGCACATACTGCAGCGTGCGCTCCTCGAAGGTGGCCCGGTCCAGCGCGTCTACCCAGGAACCGTCCGCATGGAGCGCGAACGCGCGGGAGCGGCGGTTGGGGCCCACCTGCCGATCGGTCGCCCGCACCAGCAGGCATACGTTGGGAGCTGTGAACATGGCGTGCCGCACGTGCGGACGTTTGGGGAAGGGAAGGCCTTGAGGAAGCGTGCGGACCAGCGCCTCACTGGCCGCACCCACGGTTGCAGGGGTGGGCGGCTGCACCGGGGCCCATACCGCTACGTCGTCTTCCGTGCCGAACGCCACCACAAGGGTGCTGTACTGCGGCGCCAGCGGGCGCCAGTTGATATCAACGAAGCCGCATCCGTGGGTGAGGGTATCCACGGCGTCCAGCAGCGGCGCAAACTGGGCCTGCAGCTCATCGCGCAGGTAGCTGTACGCCCCGCTGGCGGTCTGCATGCCGCCCTGCTGGCCGACTTCTACGGCAGCCTCCAGCGAGGCCGTGCGGAGCCAATCCTGCACTCCCGGCTGATTGGTCATGGCATCGCTGGCCTGCCGAAGCGACGTCTGCAGCGGTGCCGATAAGCGCTCAATCCAGGCATCAGTTGAGAGGTGCGCAGGGGTAGGCACGGCGAAAGCGAGGCAGGTAAAAGGGGGAAGGTATTAGGGATAAGTGACGAGTCCAAGGAGGGAAAGGGTCCTTCGTAGTCTCAACAAAAACGGAACAAACGGCCCCTGTTCGGTTATCACAAAAGTCTCTTTTGCCTCACAAATGTGCCCTCAGCCACTATGGGATCCTTTCAGTCGTTCGTTAACGAAAAGTACGAGATGAAGGAGTTTCCGCTCGATGAACTCTCCGAGCGCCTCCGCATCTCACAGCAAACGCTTGTGCGGTGGGTAGACCGGCACCTGATTGACGCAACGCTCGACTGGACGCTCACGGACGATAACGAGGAACTACGCGTCATCAAGGTGGCCAAGAGCAAACTGGATGAACTGGAAGACTTTGCGAAGGAGTACCGTGAGGGACTGGTCTCCCGTAAGGAGGCGCGGCGGATTCTGAAGATGATTGACCGGAAGAAGGTCAAGAAGATGGTGCGCGCCGGCGATATCGAAACCACGATGGTGGACGAAGAAAAGCGCGTGCTCATCAGCAGCCTGGAGGATCATCTCATCAGTGTAGAGCAAGGAGATGAGGAAGAGTAGCATGTGCTCCCTGGCGGGCCTGGCCAGGATGTTTGGACTGTATTAGACTGCAGCTGCCAGAGGTTAGCCGCATGCTGAAGCCCGTTCTGCCCCAGCAGGACGGGCTTCGCTACGCGTAAGATTTCGCTTGGCGCTGGGCTGTCATCGGTGGTTGGCCAGCAACGATCGGCCATCCTCAGGCCGTAGCCGCTTGTAGGGCCTCCTGCACTGCTTTTGTGGTTACCGCGCTGTGTGAGGTGTCGAACACCACGGTGCCGTTGTGTACGATGAGGACCTGCGGGGTCTCATGCCGAATGCCCAGTTCATCGCTGATCTGGTTGGACACCGGCCGCGCCTGCTGCACCACCACCTCATAGGTGGGCACCTCGCCTGCAGCAAGGGGCTGTACCTCCCGCCGGGCCCGGGCACTCAGCGGACACGTGGCGCTGTGCTTGTATAGTACAATAGGCTGGTCGTGGGAAGCAGCAAGAGCATCGGCGAAATCGTCAGCTGAAGTCAACGGGTGAAAAGCCATGGGCACATCTTATGCGCAGGGGATAGGTGATGAAGTCCGTGCCACGCTCCGCAGCTGCAGACGTTTCCCCGCGGATTCACCCGCCCGGCGCCGGTGCGCGACAACCTTTGCACGGTTCCAGACGTACTTCTGACCCTTCTTCAGTAGCCCCGTTGCGGGCGCATGTAGTTCACCTTTTCCTGTTCTTCGACCGACCCTGGCTTATGTCTGAATCTACTGCCCACGGAGCCGCCGATGTCCGCTGGGACCTGAGCGATTTGTACCCCTCACGCGATGCCGCACTGGACGCGTTGGAGACGGCCGCCGCGGAAGCAGCTGCCTTTGCCGAGCAGTACCGCGGCACCGTTGCCTCGCTGGAAGCCTCAGCCATGGCCGAGGCGCTGGCTACGTTTGAGTCCATCCAGGAGCGCATGGGCCGCGCGGCCACCTACGCCTACCTCCACTGGTCTACCGACACCAACGACGCCGAGCGGGGAGCCTTGCTGCAGCGCGTCCGCGAGGACACCACGCAGATCGGGCAGCAGCTCATCTTCTTTGAGCTGGAGTGGGTCCAGGTGGATGACGACCGTGCCGCCGAGCTCCTGGCCTCCGACGCGCTGGCGGACTACGCGCATTACCTGGAAGTGGAGCGCCTTCATAAAGACTACGTGCTCTCGGAGCCGGAGGAAAAGATCCTCTCCGAGAAATCGGTCACCGGGCGTAGCGCCTGGAATCGGTACTTTGACGAGACGGTGGGCGCGCTTCGCTTCACCCTCGACGGCGAGGAGCTCAACCAGAGCGACATCCTTTCGAAGCTCTACGAGCCCGACCGCGACCTGCGCCGCCGCGCCGCGCTATCCTTCACCGAAGGGCTGGAGGAGACGCAGCGCACGCTCACCTACGTGTTCAACACCATCCTGGCGGATAAGGCCTCCAATGACCGGCTCCGCGGCTACCCGCACTGGCTCACGAGCCGCAACCTCTCGAACGAGGTGGACGACGCCACCGTGGAGGCCCTGATTGAGGCGGTCACGTCGCGGTACGATCTGTCGGGCCGGTTCTACGGGTTGAAGCGGCGCCTGCTGGGGCTGGAGGAGATGATGGACTATGACCGCTATGCGCCCATTGGGGAGGCCGACACGCGCTATGATTGGGACGATGCCCGCGGTCTGGTGCTGGACGCTTATGGTGATTTTCATCCCCAGATGGCCGACGTCGCGCAGCAGTTCTTCGATAACCACTGGATCGACGCGCCCTCCGCGCCGGGCAAGCGAGGGGGCGCCTTCAGCCATGGCGCGGTGCCCAGCGTACACCCGTACGTGCTGATGAACTACGACGGCCGGATCCGCGACGTGCAGACGCTGGCTCATGAGCTGGGCCACGGCGTGCATCAGTACCTTGCGCGGGAGCAGGGCGTGCTACAAGCTGGCACCCCGCTGACCACCGCCGAAACCGCCTCCGTGTTTGGCGAGATGCTCGTCTTCCAGCGCCTCATGCGCAACGAAGACGACCCAGCCAACCGCCTCGCTATGCTCATCGGAAAGATCGACGACACCATGGCGACCGTTTTCCGCCAGATTGCCATGAACCGGTTTGAAGACCGCATCCACACGGCCCGGCGCGAAGAGGGCGAGCTCTCCGCTGAGCGGTTTGGCACGCTCTGGCGAGAAACGCAGCGCGCCATGTTCGACGGTGAGGTCACCCTCGGCGCACACTACACGCACTGGTGGAGCTACATTCCCCACTTCCTGCATACGCCCGGCTACGTTTACGCCTATGCGTTTGGCGAACTGCTGGTGCTGGCCCTCTATGCCCGCTATCAGGACGAAGGCGACGCGTTCGCCGAACGCTACATCGACCTGCTGCGGGCTGGTGGGTCAGACTGGCCCCACCAACTGGTCGGCGCGCTGGGCATCGACCTGACGGACCTTTCGTTCTGGCATGAGGGCCTCGGCGCGATCGAAGACCTCGTGGCTCAGGCTGAGGCGCTGCAGACCCAGCTGCAGACGAACGGGCAGGCCAACGGCCGGCCGGAGGGGGCACGATGACCTCCTCTGCCGCTACAGCTGATGCTACGTCCGACCCGGCCCCGCGCGAGAGCAGCCGGCCTGCGTTCTGGGACGAGCGCTACCGCGCCTACCCCGACCTGTTCAGCGCCGCGCCCAATGCCATCGTCGCCGCGGAAGCCGACCGGTTGCCCGACGGCGCGGAGGTGCTGGAGGTGGCCGCCGGCGAAGGCCGAAACGCGCGTTTTCTGGCCGAGCGGGGCCACCCCGTGACGGCACTCGACTTTGCGCCGGCGGGACTGGACGCCCTCCAACAGACCGCTGCCGAGGAGAATCTCCCCATTACACGCGTCTGCGCTGATATCTTGACATGGACGCCAGATCGCCGGTGGGATGCCATCGTCGTGACCTTTCTGCAACTGCTGCCGGAGGAGCGGCCCCGCCTGTTTGATCGGCTCCGCCATCTGCTCCGCCCCGGGGGCCTGCTGATTGGGGTCTTCTTCCGCCCCGACCACCATACCGATGCCTATGCCGACGTCGGGCCGCCTGTGGCCGACCGCATGCTGAGCCCCGCGGAGATCCGCCAGTACCTGCCGGCCGCCGGCCTACATCGCTGCGGGCCGGTGGATCGGCACCTGGATGAAGGCCGGATTGCAGGCTTGTGCGCCCTCGCGGTGGTGGTGTACGAGGCGGTCGATGCCTGAGCGTGACCGCCGCGTCGCCTGATGTGCGCTCTATAGACACGCCCCTTCAGGCCCCATCTTCGCTGCCGATACCCACGACTGGACAGTTACAAGTTCGATTCATTTATTATTCAATGCGTTCGGTGAATCTGTGCCCGCGCCCGCGCGGTTGATGCCATGCTTTCCCACCCAAGATGTACCGCTTTATGACGCTCTACGCACTGGGCTTGAACCACACCACGGCTGCTGTGGATGTACGCGAGGCGTACGCGCTGGATGAAGCCTCAACGCGCGCATTCTATCAGGCGCTGACGCTGTCCGACGAGGCGGAACTCATCTTGCTCTCCACGTGCAATCGCACGGAGGCCTATCTTTTTGGAAGTGAGGAAGATCTGGCGACGGTGCGGACGGCCCTGAGCCGCCGTGCGCGGCGCCCCTGGCCCGAAGCCGATGTCTTTCTGTATCAGGACGAAGCAGCCATCCGCCATGTGATTGAGGTCTCCTGCGGTATCCGCTCGCAGGTCCTGGGGGATGCCCAGATCTTGAACCAGATGAAGGAGGCGTATCGGCTGGCGGTGGACGAAGACCGGGTGCAGTCCTACCTGCACCGCCTCATGCACGTTACCTTCCGGACCGCCAAGCGGGTGGTCAACGAAACAGCCCTTACCGATGGCATCGTGTCGGTCTCTGGCGCCGCCATCGCGGCCGCGCGCCTGCACTTCGAGCACGAGCGCCATCTGACCTTCGATGACCAGCACATCCTCATCGTGGGTGCAGGCGAGATGGCCACGCTGGCGCTTGAAGCGCTGCAGTCGCATGGGGCCGATCGTATCTGCATCACCAACCGCACCCGGGCCAAAGCAGAAAAGCTGGCGGCGCGCTTCGGCGTGTCTACCGTGGCGTGGGAGCAGCGCTACACGGCGCTGAAGAACGCAGGCCTCGTCATCGTGGCGACCGGCGCTCCGGTGCCTACCATCACGGCGCAACACTTGCCCAACATGGCGCCTGAGGCCGTAGAGAAGCTACTGGTGGACATCGCTATGCCGCGCAACGTAGGAGCCGGGGTGGAGGAGACGACCGGCTACCGCGTTGTAGACCTCGACGCCATCGACCAGCGCCTGGCGCACGTCGAAGCCCGCCGCCGCGCTGACTTGCCGGCCGCGCGCCAGATCTGCGACGAGGCCCTGCAAGAGTACGTCACGTGGATCTTCCACCAGCAAGCCCTCCAGCCGGCCATCGACGCCATCCGCGGTACGTTTGAGTCGATTCGGCAGCAGGAAATCGAGCGCCACCACCACCGTCTGGCTGACACCGATCGCCAGGAGCTTGACCGGCTCACGAAGTCCATCTTGCAAAAGCTCCTGGCCGTACCGGTCGTCCGGCTGAAAAACGTGGACCCGGATAGCATCGACTACGTCCGCGGCATCCGCCTGCTGGAAGCCCTGTTTTCGCGGCCCGGTTGTGCCGATGCCTCCGCTGAGGAGGAAGCGGCGCGCCGCCGCGCGGATGCGGCCACCCCATCGTCCATGCATCCGCCTGCGGCCTGCCCCTTTGGATCCGATGGCACGGGCGCTCGGGAGTCCGACGGCACCGAAGACGCTGAAGGAGCGCTCTCCGCCATGCTGCGTGCTCTTGCTGAGGAGCACAACCGCCAGCCCTAAGCAGGACGGGCAGCGTTCTATGGTAGGCGCTCTATGTTCGGTGCCCTCCATGCATTGCGGGCACGGGTGCAGTCGCAGATTTCCCTACATCTTTTGGTGATGATGGCCTCTTCTCTCACGCTGGGTACGCGCGGCAGCAAGCTCGCCCTCTGGCAGGCTCACTACGTGCAGCGTGCCCTCGAAGCAGCCGGGCATACGGTGGCCATTAAGGAAATCAGCACGAAAGGGGACCGCATCCTCGACACGCCCCTGGCCGAGATCGGCGACAAAGGGCTCTTCACCAAAGAGCTGGATGTAGCGCTGCTCAACGGCGAGATACAGGTGGCGGTGCACTCGCTCAAGGACCTGCCCACCCAACTGCCGCCCGGCATTGTGCTGGGCGCGATTGGCTCGCGGGCGCATCCCGGCGATGCCTTCGTGGCTCATCCCTCGTTCAAGGGCGGGCTGGCGGATCTGCCGGAAGGAGCCGTGCTGGCTACCTCGTCGCTGCGCCGCAAGGCCCAGCTGCTGGCGTGGCGTCCGGATCTGGAGATCGTATCGGTCCGCGGCAACGTGCCTACCCGCATCGCCAAGCTGGACGCCAGCGATTGGCATGGCATCGTGCTGGCTGTGGCCGGGCTGGAACGGCTGGAGCTGACCGACCGCATCCGCACAATCATCCCCTACGACATCGTGCTTCCCGCGGTGAGTCAGGGTGCGCTCGGCATCGTATGCGCGGAAAAAGACGCCGAGACGCGCGCCACGCTGCGCCAGACGCTGCACGACGACACCACCTCTGCGGCGGTGCTCGCCGAGCGGGCCTTGCTACGCCGGCTCGAGGGAGGCTGCCAGGTGCCCATTGGGGCGCGGGGACGGCTGGAGGAGGGCGTGCTGCATCTCGACGCCTGCGTGGCCGCACTGGACGGGTCGCAGCTGCTGCGCGCTACTGACCAGGCACCCCCCGAGCGCGCCGAAGCGCTGGGCACCGCCCTGGCCGAGCGCCTGCTTGACCGGGGCGCTGACGCTATCCTGCAGGGCATCCGTGCCGCTGACCAATGACTGCTGCTGCCGACCGGCCCCGGGTGTGCCTCCTGCGGGCGTCTGCTGGGGCCGACGATGCTTATGCGCAGGCGCTTGAGGCCGTAGGATACGGTGTGGTGCAGGTGCCCGTGCTGTTCTTTACCGTCCCACAGCCCAACCGCCTGCGTTCGTTTCTGGAAGTACCTGACGCCTTCGGAGGCCTCATCTGCACCAGTCCGCGGGCTGTACAGGCGATAGCAGAAGCGACCAGCGAGGCGATGCTGCCCCCGTGGCGCATCAAGCGCACCTATGCGGTAGGACCAGCTACCGCCGAGGCGCTCGCTGCACTGGGCCTCTCATCGGAGAAGCCGCTTGGCGGGACCGCCGAAGCGCTGGCCGAGCAGATCATACAAGCCCCCCCGACGCCGCTGCCATTGCTCTTCCTATGTGGCAACCGGCGCCGCGAGGTGCTGCCGGCCCTGCTGACGGCCGCTGGCATTGCGTGGCAGGAGCAGTGCGTCTACGAGACACAGGTGCAAACGGACGTCCGTTTGCCTGCCGGTACACTGCCGGCGTGGCTGGTGAGCTTCAGTCCCTCGGGCGTAGCCGCGCTCCAGACGCTCCAGGCGGAGGCCCCGCATGCTCGCATCGCAGCCATTGGGCCGACGACCGCAGCGGCGGTAGAGAATAAGGGACTCGCGGTGAGCGCCGTAGCCGAGACGCCCTCCCCGACAGGCCTGGCGGCCGCGCTTCAGGCTGCGGACCCATGAGCACGGCTTATGCCGCCAGCACGGCATCCAGCTCCCGGCGGTAGTGCCGTGTGGCCTCCTGCGGGTTGGCCTTGGTGGTAATGCCCGTCATAACCGCCACGCCGTGGGCGCCGGCTTCCATGACAGGCGCCACGCGAGCCGGGGTAATACCCGCGATGGCGATGACAGGCAGGTCAACCGCCTGGCAGGCCTCCGCCAGCCCCTGCAGGCCCTTCACCTTGGCCGGGTCTTTTTTCGACCGTGTGGTGAACACCGGCCCAAACCCGATGTAGGTCGCCCCCTCGTCGGCTGCTCGGACGGCCTGTTTTGCATTCGTCGCCGTAGCCCCAATGATGGCATCGGGCCCCAGCACGCGCCGTGCTTCCGCGATGGGGAAGTCCGTCTGCCCCAGATGCACACCATCCGCACCGGTGGCGAAATACACATCGATATGGTCGTCGATGAGGAGCGGAATACCCTTTTCCTGGCACACGGCTGCGGTCGCGTGGGCCTGCCGGAGCTTGTGCTGCATCATGCCGTGTTTCTGACGGAACTGGACCACATCCGCGCCGCCATCAATCACCAGCCGGGCCAATTCCGCGTGCGAAAAGCGTTGCTGAAAATGATAATCCGTCAACACGTGCAGGCGTCCGATAGGCATAGTCAGGCTGGGGGAATCCGTAGGAAAATCAGGATACAGTGGACCCGTCGTGCGGGCGTATGTTCTTGCGGGCGGGGCAGAGGCCGGCCATCATGCAGGCAATGCCGAGGCGTGTGCTGAGGTGCTGATCTTCTACTCAGAAATCCCTATACTTGCCATGCCCTCTTATGGACGGCGCCCCACACTACACCTCCCCATCTGCCTAAACCTTTATGTCTTTTCGGTTACCCCTGCTTTTCTTTCTGCTTACCTGGCTGCTGCTGCCTGCTGTACCGGACGCGCAGGCCCAGGAGCTTCCGCTGGCCACTGACTTTCCGCTGGAAGGTGTGGAGGCCTATGACGAAGCCATTGCGACCCCTGATGAAGTGATTGGCCACGTTATCGGCACGCGCCACACCGAAAGCCTGCAGGTCGTGAACTACTTTGAACACGTGGCCGCGCAGAGCGACCGTGTGCTCCTCACCGAGTACGCCCGCTCCTATCAAAACCGCGCCTTGGTGTACGCTACCGTCACCTCTGAGGCCAACCATGCCCGCCTCGACGAAATCCGTGAAGCGAATGAGCGGCTCACCACCGATCCTGGAAGTGTGAGCGATGCCGAGCTCGCGGACATGCCGGCCATAATCTACATGGGCTACTCGGTACACGGCGATGAAGCCTCCGGCACGGAAGCGGCGCTCTTGTTGCTCTACCACCTCGCGGCCGGGAGTGGCCCGGCGGTGGATGCGCTGCTGGACGACCTCGTCATCCTCATCGACCCCAACATGAACCCGGATGGACGCGACCGCTTTGCGTACTGGGTGAACCAGAACCGCGGCGGGGTGCACACCACCGACGTGCAGGACCGGGAGCACTCGCAGCCGTGGCCTCGCGGGCGGACTAACCATTACTGGTTTGACCTCAACCGCGACTGGATGCCGCTGGCTCACCCCGAGTCGCAAGGCAAAATCGGCGTCTATCAGCACTGGCGGCCGCAGGTCCTCACCGACTTCCACGAGATGGGCCGCAACTCCACCTACTTCTTCCAGCCCGGCATCCCGGAGCGCACGCATCCTCGCACGCCCGAGATCAACCAGGAGCTGACCATGGAACTGGCTCGCTTCCATGCCCGGCAGCTCGATAGCATGGGCGAACTGTATTGGACGCGCGAGCGGTTTGACGACTACTACTACGGCAAGGGCTCTACGTACCCCGACGTGCAGGGAACGGTAGGTATTCTGTTTGAGGAAAGCTCCTCGCGATCGCTGGAGACCGAAAGCAACTTTGGCGACAAGCACTACAGCGAGACCGTGCGCAACCAGTTCGCCACCACCCTCTCCACGCTCGAAGGCTCGGTAGACCTGCGGGACCGTCTGCTCCGCTACCAGCGCGACTTCTTCGCCGAGGTGCCGGAGCGCTACAATGCGTTCGACACGAAAGCCTACGTCTTAGGCCACGGTAACGACCCGCAGCGGGCGCAGGGCCTCGCGCAGATTCTGGACCAGCACCGGGTGCAGATCCACGACCTGGCCGAGCCGCTGGAGCAGGACGGGCAGCGTTTTGAACCAGGGGAGGCCTTCATCATCCCCATGAACCAGACGCAGCACCAGTTCATCCGCGGCGTCATGGAGCGGGCGGAGACCTTCCCGGACTCGCTCTTCTACGACGTTTCCACATGGACGCTGCCCCTCGCATTCGGCCTACCGCATGCCGAAGTGCAGCGGACGCCCGACCGCTTCATTGGGGAGCAGTTGAGCGACTTCTCGTTTACCGGTGGCGAGATGATCGGCGGCCGGTCGAATGTAGGCTACATCATGGAATGGGGGCGCTACTTTGCTCCCCGGGCGCTGTACCGCCTGCAGGATGCCGGCCTCCGGACGATGGTGATGACCGAAGAGATGGGCGTCCCGATCCGCGGCACGACGTATGAGATCGACCGTGGCGCCATCCTCATCCCTTCGCAGCAGGACGACATGAGCCCGCAGGAGGTGTATCAGCACGTGCAGAATATCGTAGCGGAAGACCACGTCCGCGTGTATGGCGTGGAGAGTGGCCTGATGCCGGAGCGGCCCGACTTTGGGAGCCCCAGTGCCAACGTGCTGGAGAAGCCCCGCGTGGCGCTGGTGACGGGCGCCGGTACGAGTCAGCTGAATGTGGGGGAGGCCTGGCACCTCATGAACGAGCGCTACCACATGCCGGCCTCGCTGATTGACGCAGACCGCCTCCGGAGCGCCGACCTGTCCCTGTACAACACCATCGTGATGGCCGGAGGCTCATACGGCAGTGTCTCATCGGATGCCATTGAGTCGTGGGTCCGTAGCGGCGGCACCCTCATCGCCATCCACTCGGCCGCAGAATGGGCGGTGCGCAACGGCATGGCAGATCTTGAGCGCAAACCCCTCGACACGGACTCGCTCTTGCAAGGCCAGCCGTACGCCGACCTTAGTGCCGCACGCGGGGCGCAAAACATTGGCGGCTCCATCTTCGAGGCCACCATCGACCATACCCATCCGCTGGCCTTTGGCTATGGACAGACGGCCCCCTTCTTCCGCAACCTGAACCGGTTCTATGAACCCTCAGGGCGCCCGGGCGCGGCTGTGGCCACCTACACCGACGACCCACTGATGAGCGGGTATCTGTCGGATGCTCAGCGCGAACTCGCCTCAGGGAGCGCCTCCGTTGAAGGGCACCGCGTGGGCCGTGGGCGCGTGGTGCTGATGTTCGATAACCCGAACTTCCGCGCCTTTTGGTGGGGCACCAACGGGTTCTACGCCAATGCGCTGTTCTTCGGCCGCTCGTTCTGATACGCACCGCCGCATAGCGTATCGTCTACATGCACCACCAGCCGCTGTCTCCTCTTGGGGCAGCGGCTTTTTTGTCGGCCGCGTAGGCTCCGGCCCTGCGAGCCAAATCAGTCTACCTCTACCGTGCGGTCGAGGTAGCGCTCGTGGGTTGGCCGCTGCCGCTCGTAAGGCTCGCCGAGAAGGGGCGAGGAGATGAGGAAGTCGGCGGTAGAGCGGTTGCAGGCAATAGGCAGATTCCAGACCACGGCAATGCGGAGTAGGGCTTTGACGTCGGGGTCGTGGGGCTGGGCTTCCAGCGGATCCCAGAAGAAAATCATGACGTCGATCTTGCCCTCCGCGATAGCCGCACCAATCTGCTGATCGCCACCCAGCGGTCCGCTCATGAAGCGCTCAATGTCAATGCCGAGCTCATCTTCGATAAGCCGCCCGGTGGTGCCCGTGGCCATCAGGTCATGCTCCAGGAGGGTGAGGCGGTTAAAGCGAACCCAGTCGAGCAGGTCCTTTTTCTTGTTATCATGCGCTACAAGCACTATTCTCTTCTTTGCTTGTAGGGTCGGGCTGGATGACGGCATAGCAGGTTGGCAGTTCCAGGAGAGGGTTCCGGTAGGGCTAAACATACAAATTCCTGCGCTCTTCCGTAAAGGTTTACCTCATTAACTGATCGATCATCTGATTGCGCAACGATGAATGATGTTAAGATCACTCCTACGTTTGATATAAACGCCGAAGAATTATTGCGGGAGCGCGACTGGGAATCGCTTCGCCAGAGGGTCGTTGATTGGCCGGCCGCTGAGGTTGCACGTGTATTCCGCCGGTTGCCGAAGCCCGACCAGGTGCTATTTTTTCGCGCCCTGCACCGTCGATAGGCGGCTGACGTCTTTGCTTATCTCGACGCATGCAGGCGGGCTGAGCTCCTTGAGGCGCTAACGGGTGACGAGACCAAGGAGGTGGTCTCCACGCTGTCACCGGATGATCGGACGCAGGTGCTCCACGAGTTGCCCGCGGAGGTTACACAGCAGCTCATGGATTTGCTGCCGTCGGATGATCTTGCGGAAGCGCGTACCCTGCTGGGCTACCCCGAAGAAAGCGTTGGACGTCTCATGACGCCCGACTATGTGGCGGTCCAGCCGGCATGGACCGTGGAGAGGGCGTTCGCGCACGTACGGGACGTTGGCATTGATAGTGAGACCATCAACCGGGTGTATGTCATCACGGCTGATGGGGTGCTGGTGGATGACCTGCAGCTGCGCAAGCTGATTCTGGCCGAACCGGAGCAGACGGTCCAAGACGTGATGGACGGATCGTTTGTTAGTGCCTCTGCTTTTGCTGATCGTGAGGAGGCGGTCCGGTTGATCAAGCGCTACGATGTCACCGCCCTGCCCCTCCTGGATTCGGAGGGGGTGCTGGTGGGGATCGTAACGGTGGATGACCTCCTGGATGTAGCCGAACAAGAAGCCACGGAGGACTTCCACCGGGTCGGTTCCGTTGAGCCGATCCGCGGAAGTCTGCAAGATGCCAGCACCTGGCGCCTCTACCGGAGCCGCATTGGCTGGCTGCTGGTCTTGGTCTTTATCAACATCTTCTCGGGCGAAGGCATCGCCTATTTCGAGGACACCATCATGGCGGTGGTGGCGCTGGTGTTCTTCCTGCCGTTGCTTATCGATAGCGCAGGCAACGCCGGGTCGCAGGCGGCCACGCTAATGGTGCGCGCGCTGGCCACCGGTGATGTGAAAATGAAAGACTGGTTCTCCCTGGTAGGGAAAGAACTGGGTGTGGCTGTTATGCTCGGAGCCACCATGGCGCTGGCTGTGTCGGTGCTGGGCTGGTACCGTGGCGGTGTAGATGTCGCCGTCGTGGTCGCCATGACGATGGTCTGTGTGGTCATCGTCGGTAGCCTCGTGGGCATGTCCTTACCGTTCCTCTTAAACCGATTTAACCTGGATCCTGCCACGGCCAGCGCCCCCCTGGTGACATCTATAGCTGACATCTCGGGCGTGCTCATTTACTTCTCGCTGGCTACCTGGTACCTGGGCGTATAGCCGCGCTGTTAGCCGTTTTAGCTGTGGATCAGTGGATACTTTTTCGGGGCTTTTACAGTATTGGGAGAGCGCGAGAGGGCCGTAAAGATCCTGGCTTTAGCCGGTGATATACACGGACCCTCGCTTTCGGTTTATGCGTTTGCATACGAGCAAGCCGGAACCTTAAACAACGCGGTCTGCTTGTTTAACTAATGTATCACATGGCCTACAAATACCGCTGCTATCCAACCGAAGAGCAGCGCCACTTTCTGGCGCAG